>Ga0209101_1000877_pt1 | contig 24092 bp, 22 predicted proteins | sample ConPoolayeCmetaG_FD_185481 | JGI IMG/M metagenome (GOLD analysis project Ga0209101, IMG submission 185481) | Hot spring microbial mat communities from California, USA to study Microbial Dark Matter (Phase II) - Cone Pool mat layer C metaG... ...
GACCGACACCGGCGCCCAACCGCGACCGAGCCCGAGCGGCAGCAAGGGGCAATCTGTCCGCGGCCGATCAACATCCAAACCTGAGCGCCACCGCCCCGACATCCCATCGTTCGTCAACTCGCGATTGGTTCCTTCCGCGTAGCCGACCCCGTCCGGCCCCAGCGCCCAACGCCAATGTCAGCGACGCCCTCGTCGGGCGCTGCGCTCGCGCCTACCCTTTCCGCGCCATGCGCCTCGTGTCGTGGAACGTGAACGGCTTGCGAGCCGTCCTCCAGAAAGGCTCTCTGGATTTTCTCGCCGACGCGCGACCCGACGTCGTCTGTCTTCAGGAAATCCGCGCCCGCCCCGATCAGCTCGACTTGGCACTTCCCGGCTATACGCTGCTCTGGCACCCGGCCGAACGCCCCGGCTACGCCGGCACGGCGGTGTTCACCCGCCCCGCCCCGCGGTCCGTCTCCCGCGGACTGGGTCCCCGCATGCCGGACCCCGAGGGTCGCGTACTCACGGTGGAGTACGACGCGTTTCACCTCGTCAACGTCTACACGCCCAACGCGCAACGCGGCCTCACGCGGCTGGCGTATCGCCTGCGCTGGGAAGCCGCGCTCCGTCGCTACCTGCGAACGCTCGAGCAGCGCAAGCCGGTCGTGTTCGGCGGCGACCTGAACGTCGCCCACCGCGAGATCGACCTCGCGCGGCCCGCCGCCAACGTCGGCAACCCGGGCTTCACCCCCCAGGAGCGCGCCGCCTTCGACCGCCTCTTGCGCGCCGGCTACCTGGACACATTCCGCGTCTTCACCCCCGACGGCGGCCACTACACCTGGTGGGCCCAGTTCGCCAACGCCCGCGCCCGCAACATCGGTTGGCGCATCGACTACTTCTGCATCTCCGCGGTCCTCAGACCGCAACTGATGGCGGCCGGCATTCGCGCCGACGTGTACGGCTCGGACCACTGTCCGGTCACGCTGGAGCTCGATGCCTAGGGCGCGCGCCTCGCAGCCGCCCTCAACCCGCGCGGCCCAACTGTCCGATAACAACCGAAGGCGCGCCGGCGGTCGTTGACGGCCGGCGCAGCCGCACGTTACAAGACCGCGACCGCGGTGCGCGGCCGTCAAACGGCGCGCGGCCGGCTGATGATGGTCGCGACCGCGGCCGGCAGGGACGAGGATGATGGGGATGCGCAAGAGGGCGCTGGGCGTGGTTCTGGGCTTCGGACTGGCGGCGCTGGGCGGGTGCACGCTCGGCCGGGAACTGGCCCGCGCGCGGCTGGCCGAGGGGGACGCAGCCCTGCGCCAGCGGAACATCGAGGCGGCGCTGGCCGAGTTTCGTGAGGCCGTGAAGCTCGACCCGCAGTGGGCGGAGGCGCACTACAAACTCGGGCTGGCCTACAAGGAGAAAGGCGCGCTCGAGGACGCAGCCGGCGCACTTCAGGAGGCGGTGAAGCTGGATCCCCGGAACGCCACGCCGATCATCGCGCTGGGTGACGTGTACCGCCTGCTGAACCGCATCACGCAAGCCATCCGCGCCTACACCATGGCGCGCGACCTCCAGCCGCAAAACTTCGACATCCGCTTCCGTCTCGCCACGCTCTACCACCAGAGCGGCGACCTCGAGAAAGCGGTCGAGGCTTACGAGGACGCCATCCGCGTCGACCCGCGGAACGCCTACGCGCGAAGCAATCTCGGTGCCGCCCTGGCCGCGCTCGGCCGGAACTACGAGGCCATCAAGGCCTACAAGGAATCGCTCGAGTGCAATCAGGGGCAGCCGGTCGTGCTGGTGAATCTCGCGACGGTGTACATCAATCAGGAGCGCTGGGATACGGCCCAGCGGGCGCTGAACGTCGCCCTCAGCATGGACCCGACGCTCTCTGTCGCGCACGAACGACTCGGCTATTGCCTCTGGCGGCGACAGAACTACACGGCCGCGGCCGAGCACTACGAGCGGGCCATCGAGCTCGATCCGAAGAACGCCGCCGCCTACGCCGGCTACGGCGTCGTTCTGATGACCCGGCACCTCGAGCAGCCGGAGGACCTCGCGCTACGCGACCAGGCCGTGGAGGCCTGGCACACGAGCCTCGAGCTGAACCCCGCCCAACCCAAACTGCGCGAATTGGTCGACAAGTACCGCCCACGGATCGCGCGACCGGCGCTCACGCTAGACGACTAGCCACCCGTCGGCCGCGTCCCGGTTCCCTTCGTCCGCCGCGTGCCGGTTCCGTTCGTCCCCCGCGCCCGGCTTCAACTCGTCCGCCGCTGCGCCGCCAGCCAGCGCACGGCCTCCTCCAGCCGCGCGCCGACGCCGAGCGTGTGTCCGTACCCGGGCAGCGGCACCAGCTCCACCGGCTCGCCGGCCGCCCGGGCCTGCTCGACGGCGCCACGCACGACCCGCGGCGGGCTGATCGGGTCCTGCTCACCGATGTACACCCGGGTCGGCGGCAGCCCCCGCGCCCCGCCGATGTTCCCCGCCCCCGCGAAGCACACGCCCGCCGCGAACTGCCCCGGCCAGCGCTTCGCCAGCTCCACCACGGTCACCGCCCCGAGCGAGTGCCCCAGCAGCATGACGCGGCTGTCATCAAGCGGGTACGTGTAGCGCACGGCCTCGAGCAGCGGACCGAACCGCTCCGGGTTGCCCACCAGCAGCTCCGTCCGCGGCGCGATCACCAGAAGTCCCAGCTCGTCCGCCAACCCCCGCACCCGCCCGGCCCCGTAGCCTTGGAAGAACATGTTCTCATCGCCGCCAGCACCATGCAGAACGACCAGCAGCGGTCGGGGCGTGCCCTCGGCCGCGCCCGCCGGGGTATACACCCGCAACGGCACCTCGATGCCGCCCACGCGTGCCACGCGCCAGTATTCCCCCGCGCGCTCCCGGAACGGGTCACGCCCGGCGGCCAACGCGTCGATCTCCGCCGCAACGTCGGCGGCCAGCCGGTTCGGATCGTCAAACGCCACCGCGGTCTGCGCGTCCGCGGGGCGATCGGTCAGCAGCGCGTTCCGCGCCCGCACGGCAGCCAACGCTTGCTCCAGCGCCGGCGTGGCCACTGAGAGTGAGAGGGCCGCCAACCGGGCCTCGTTGGCAGTCCGTTGCGCATCAAGAGAACCTGTAACCACCCACAGGCGCGCCAGCGTGAACCGCCCGCCATCGCTGCCAAGCTGAACGTCGTACGCGCCCGGTGCCAGCCCCGCTCCGCCGGCGACCGCGATGCAGGTGTCCACCCGCCCGAGCAACCCCAGCGGCAGCGTCGCCTCCTGCTCCAGAGCCGGCCCGCCCGCCAGCGGAACGAGCCGCAGCGGCACCGTGCGGGGAGGAGCCGGCGCAACTGGTAGCCCGAAGGTCCGCAGCTCGATCTCTAGCGCCTGACCCGGCACCACCGTCCGCGGGATCGCCCGCCCGCGCAGCGCCGCCATGCCCCGCGTCGCGCCGTCGGCCGCCGCGCCCGTGCGCACGCGGGCCGTCAGCTCGCGAATCGACGCCACCGCGAACGAGTAGTTCCGCAGGAAGAACGCGATGCTGGCCTGGTCGAACGCGGTGTTGACCGGCCGCACATCCGCCTCCACCAGCGGATGGTCGGCCAGCGCCAGTTCCAGTTCGGCGTAGGCCAGCGCGAGGTCCGCGCGCGTGGCTTCGGCGTCGGCTCCCAGTAGACAGCCGGTGGTCAGAAAAGCGGTGCAAACCAACGCTGCAAACAGAATGTTCGCTCGCATGTCGTCCTCCCGGCCGCTTGCGTGCCGCATTCCGCGGCCTGCTGCCCGGCGTCAGCCCGCCGCGCCCGGTCGCCTGTCAGTTGTCCTGGGCGGCGGACCGCGCCGTCCGAGCGCGCCGCACCTCGGCGACCAGCTCGCTCATCGACCTCCCCAGCGAAAGGTTCGCGTGTTGTGCCTGGAGCTCCAACAGGGCGTCCACCTGCTGTCCGCCCACCACGAGCCGCACGCGGCGAGCCGACAGCAACCCCGCCAACTGACCCACCTGATCCACCAGCCACGTCATGCTTGCCGGCGCCGTGATGCTCAGCCACACCAGCAGCGGCCGATGCTGCTCTACAGCGCGCAGCAGTGCATCGTTCGGCGTGTTGGGGCCCAGATTCACCGCCTCAACACCCTCCGCCTCCAGCACCAGCGCCCCCACGAGGGGCGGCAGTACGTACGGATCGTTGGCGATGCCGCCGCCGACGGCCACCGGAGCCCCTGCGGGGACCTCAATCAGCGTCCGCAGGTGCTGCACCGCTTGGATCGCGATGTCCGTCGCCCGATGCTCGATGAACACGCCCCGCTCATCGTGCCGGAACAACTCCCCCAGCCGCGTCATCGCAGCCCGCAGCGGACCGTCGCAAATCGCGGCCATCGACTCCCCGTCCAGATAGGCCGCCGTCAGCAGCCCGCGGGCCTCCCGCGCCCGCCCCTCGCTCAGGTAGTGGAAAAGCTGGTCCGCCATCGAGCCCGCCGTGGCCGCATCCCCTTCGCGCCGAGCGAGCGACACGTCGGCCAACCCCAGGATCTCCGGCCGCACGACGGGCGCCCGCAGCTCGCGCACGAATCGGATCGCCTCCGCGAGGGTGATGCGCCGATGGCCGCCGGCCGTCCGCGAGACCCGTACCCGCCCCGTGTCCGCCCAGCGCTTGAGCGAAGACTCGCTGACGCCGATGGCCATGGCAAGTTCCTTCGGCGACAAGAGCGGTTTGCCAGCCAACATGCTACTGCTCACGGCCGAATCTCTCCTTCTCGCCACGCTCCGCCAATTTCCGCGGGTGAAAGCCGCGCCCCGCCGCCTCGGGGCTGGACTGTGCACCTTTCCGGCTCCCCAAGTCGAAGCCGCTCCGGTACGTCGTGACGGTCACGCCCGTTACCGGCGCTCTCACCGGCCGCCCGCCCAGAGGGAGCCACTGCGCCATCCCTCTGAGACACGAACCATTCACAGCCCGGCGCGTGCCGAGTCGAACGATATGCACGATTCATATCGGCTGCGAGTGCGGTAGTCAAGGATGAAATCTGACTTTGAAAACTTATCTACTTTCATAAAATGGTCTTATGAATATTCCGCCTATGAACGATTTGACTGTTTGAAGATGCGCGGTTACACTTTGGACGTTATGAACGATTTCGATTCGGAGCTCGATTGCCTTTCGCTCGGAACCCTCTGCGGCTGCCCGACTGCGAACCTGCGTGTCGGCCCATATCGCGGTGAGGACCCCGGCGATCCACCGCGCGGAGCTCCGCTTACCTCCGCACCCCTGTCGCCACGCCGGCCCGTGCTGCGGCTCGTGAGCGCCACCGATGCCCCCCAAGCCCGCGCGCCTGCGATGGTGTGGGCGACGAGCATTCCGACACGAGAGCCACCCCGCGACGCAGAAACTCTCGGTGGAATCGTGGGCGCCCGCATCCCGGCGGGCCCCCCTCGGCTCGCCCCTGTAACGGAGACCGACCAGTGCCGCGCCGGCCGGCGCCCCGGGCAGGCGCGGATCCGCGACTGGCACGACCTGCCGGCCGCGTCTGCCGCCGCACCGGTCTTGATCCGGCTGCGACGCTCGCACGCCGAAGGGCCCCGTCGTGACCTCGTCGCGGTCCGAGACATCCTCTTCCTCTCCGTCTGCGGGCAGCGTCGCCGGCCAGTCCTGGGTCGGGCGCACATTGCGTACCGTCCCAACGGCGACCGCGTCGCCGGGCCCACCCGTCTGAAGCAGTTGATTACTCTGCTCGCGCAGCAGCCGCAACCATTGGAATTGATCGCCGGCCGAATCGCCGCGGCGGTAATCCGACAACTTCGCGCGGCGGGCGTCGCGGTCGTGTGTGAGGCGCACGCTCTGAGCCCGAATGGTCCCCGCGAAGACAGCCCACCGGCCCCTGCGACCTCCCTCGCGCTTGGTGGTGTGTTTCGTGTGGACTCACCCGAGCGCGAGCAGGCCCTCGCCTTGCTCGGCTTCCGGACGCCTCACCGGCCGGCTGACGCGGTGTGCGTCACCGCGCCGGCGCACCGTGATTGGGGGCGCGGCCTCGGCGTCACGGGCGAGTGTTCTCATCCCACCCGACACGCGAGCGATGCCGTCGAGCGGAGTGACGGCGGCTCCGACTCGGCGCGGCCGCTATGCCTGAAGGTTCACACATGGTGTGAGGAGCGATCGGCACCGAACCGGCCCGCGAAGCCGTCAGGGGAACGCAGAACGCACTCTGTCGCGTTGAAGGAGGCATCCTGTCGCGATGAGAGGAGTAGAAGACCACTGCACGCGCAGGAACACAAGTTTGTCCGTTGGTCAGAGGTAGTGACAGCGAAGGAGACCTGAAATGAAGACGTTGGATGTTTTGGCGGCGGTTCTGTTGGTCGTGGGCGGCCTCAACTGGGGCCTGTGGGGCGCTTTCCAGTTCGATCTGGTCGCGGCAATCTTCGGCGGCAACACGGCGTTGCTCAGCAAGATCGTGTACATCGTCGTGGGTTTGGCGGCCGTGTATCAGGCGGTTGGTCTGCGTGCCATCCAGCGACGCTGGAACGTGAAGCCGGCGACCGCCTGAGTTGCACGGGGTCCGGCTCCGGCCTGGGTACCTCCCGGGGCGCCAACAGGCCCCGGGCGTGCCGGGCCTTGACCGCCTGCCGGGATCTTACTGCCCCGTGTTCGATTGCGGCGCCCGCGGCACGTCCGCGGGCGTCGCCGTTCCGGGCTGTTCGGTGCGAATCGCATCCGCCGAACACGTCGAGCGGGGCCTGACAGACATTTTTCTGTCCGGCAGCGCTCCTGTCGGGCGTGAATCGCATCCGCCGACGACGTGGGGTCGCGCGGAATGGGCCGCGACTCTGGTATCGGCCGCCGGCGCGACCTATCCTGCCGCGCCGTGCAGCGCCCTCAGGATCAGCCCATGAGCGAGCGTTTCGTCCAGCGCAGCGAGCTGCCGGTTTCCCCAGAGGTGGCCTTCGAGTGGCACGAGCGGCCCGGCGCCTTCGAACGCCTCACACCGCCCTGGGAGGTGGTCGCAGTCCTGCATCGCTCCGGCGGCCTTCGCGACGGCGCCCGCGTGCGACTCCGCACCGGCCGCGGCTGGCTCGCGGCCCACTGGGATCTCGAACATCGCGACTACGTCGCCGGCCGTCAGTTCCGCGACGTGCTGCGCGCCGGTCCGTTCGCGCGTTGGGAGCACACGCATCGCTTTACGCCGACCTCGGGCGGCCGCTGCCTCCTCGAGGACGAGATCGTCTACACGCTGCCGCTCGGACCGCTCGGGCGGCTCGCCGCCGGCTACGTCCGGCGCCGCCTGGCCCGCCTGTTCCGCTACCGGCACGACACCGTGGCGGCGGACCTCGCACTCTACGCGGCCGGGGCTCACCGGCCGCGCCTCACCGTCGCCGTGAGCGGCGCATCCGGTCTGATCGGCCGCACGTTGTGTGGTCTGCTCAGCACCGCCGGTCACCGTGTGGTCCGGCTCGTCCGCGGCCAGCCGCGCGGCCCGGATGAGGCGGCCTGGGACCCGGCGCGCGGCCTGCCGGACGCGGCGGCGCTCGCCGGGGTTGAGGCCGTCATCCATCTGGCGGGCGAGAACATCGCGTCCGGCCGCTGGACCGCGGCCCGCCTCGAGCGCATCCGCCGCAGCCGTGTGGACGGCACGCGGAACTTGCTGACCGCCCTGCGCGGCCTGCCGCGGCCGCCGCACACGATCCTCTGCGCGTCGGCGGTCGGATTCTTCGCTCACCGGGACGACGAGGAGCTGACGGAACGCAGCCCGCGCGGCACGGGCCTCCTGGCCGACATCTGCGAGGCCTGGGAGTCGGTCGCCGTGGCGTCCGCCCCGCCCGAGGCCCGGCTGGTGCTGCTGCGGTTCGGCGTCGTGTTGTCGCCGGCCGGCGGAATGCTGCGGAGCCTGCTGCCGGTCTTCCGGCTGGGGCTCGGCGGGCGCGTGGGCTCGGGGCGGCAATACCTGAGCTGGATCTCCATCGACGACGCCGCCGGCGCGGTGGTCCACGCCCTCCTCGACGAGCGCGTGCGCGGCCCGGTGAACATCGTGGCGCCCACGCCGGTCACGAACGCTGAGCTGGCCGAAACGCTCGGCCGCGTGCTCGGCCGCCCGGCGGTGCTGCCCGCGCCGGCTGCGGCGCTGCGGCTGGCGGTCGGTCGCATGGCGGATGAGCTGATCCTCGCCAGCATCCGTGCGCGCCCCACCGTGCTGCTGGAGACCGGGTACCACTTCCGTCACGCGCGGGTCGAGGCGGCGTTGCGGCACGTGCTCGGGCGGTGGCCCGCGGCGACGGAGGCGGCGCGATGAGCGCGGCCGCGGACGCCCGCCGGCCGGTATTCGTCACCGGCGGGACGGGTTACATCGGGGGGCGGCTGGTTCCGCGCCTGCTCGACGCGGGTTATCCGGTGCGTTGCCTGACGCGCGACGCGCGGAAGCTCGCCGCGCGGCCGTGGGCGGGCGATCCGCGCGTGACGATGGTCGTCGGAGATGCCGACGACGCGGCGGCGTTGACAGCCGGCATGCGGGGCTGCGCCGCGGCGTATTACCTGATTCACTCCATGATGGCGGTCGGCCCGGCGTACCGCGCGCGGGACGCGCGCCTGGCGCGGGTCTTCGCGCGGGCGGCGGCGGAGGCCGGCGTCGAGCGGATCATCTATCTCGGCGGGCTGGGCGAGACGGGCGCGAATCTGAGCGAACACCTGGCCTCGCGACGGGAAGTCGAGACAGCCCTGGCGTCCGGCCCCGTGCCGGTCACCGTGTTGCGGGCCGCGATGATCATTGGTTCCGGCTCGGCGTCGTTCGAGATCCTCCGTTACCTGGTCGAGCGGCTGCCGGTCATGATCACGCCGCGGTGGGTGCGCACGGAGTGCCAGCCGATCGCCGTCCGCAACGTGCTGCACTACCTCGTCGAGTGTCTGGCCGCGCCGGAGACCATCGGTCGCACGTTGGACATCGGCGGCCCGGAAGTCCTGAGCTACGCCGACCTGATGCACACGATGGCCGCGGCCCGCGGGCTGCGCCGTCGCTGGATCATCCCAGTCCCCGTCCTGACGCCGCGGCTCAGCGCACTATGGATTCATCTGGTCACGCCGGTCAGCCATCGCATCGCCCGGCCGCTGGCCGAGGGCCTGCGCAACCGCGTGGTCTGCCGCAACGACGACGCCGTGCGGCTCATGCCGCAAAGGCTGCTGACGGTGCGTGAGGCGATCGACGCGGCGTTGGGCTCGGTCGCGGCGGGCCGGGTCGAGACGGCCTGGAGCGACGCGGGCGCGGTGCCGGGCGACCCGGACTGGTCCGGCGGGACGGTGTTCACCGATCGGCGCAGCACGGTCATCGCCGCCGCGCCGGCGCACGTCTTCCGGGCCGTGTGCCGCATCGGCGGCGGGCAGGGCTACTACGCCGCCGACTGGCTCTGGCGGCTGCGCGGCGTGCTCGACCGCCTCGTCGGCGGGCCGGGTCTGCGACGGGGGCGCCGCGACCCGGAGCACGTCCGCTACGGCGAAGCGCTCGACTTCTGGCGCGTGCAGGCGCTGGAGCCGGACCGGCGGCTGGAGCTGCGAGCCGAGATGAAGCTTCCCGGCGAGGCGCTGCTTGAATTCGAAGTCCGGCCGGTCCCGGGCGATCCGAGCCGCGCGCAGCTCACCCAAACGGCCCGTTTCAAGCCCAAGGGTCTCGCCGGCCTGGCCTACTGGTACGCCGTGCTGCCGCTGCACGGCTTCGTCTTCCGGGGGATGCTCGACGGCATCCGCCGCACGGCCGAGGCCCTGGCGGCCGGGAGAGCACGAGCCTGAGAGCGTGGCCCCCACGAGAGCGCGAGCATGAGGGTTTTGGTCTGGTTCCGGTCCGACCTGCGCACTGACGACAACACCGCGCTGGCCGCGGCCGCTCGCGACGCGACGCGCGGCGTGGTCGGCGTGTTCGCGGTCTGCCCGCAGCAGTGGCAGACGCACGACTGGGGCGACGCGAAGGTCGAGTTCGTGTTGCGCAATCTCGCCTGCCTGCGGGAGCGGCTGTTGGGCCTCAACATCCCGCTGCGGATCGTCACCGCGCCCCGCTTCGCCGACGTGCCGGCCGCGCTGCAGCGCCTCGCCGGGGAGCTCGACTGCGACGCGGTGTACGCCAACCGCGAGCTGGAGGTCAACGAAGCGCGCCGCGATGCGGCCGTGCGGGCCGCGCTGGAACGCGACGGGCGCACGGTGCGGCTGTTCGACGATCAGACGATCCTGCCGCCGGAAGCTGTGCGGACGGCCGAGGGCCGGTTCTTCACCGTCTTCACGCCGTTCAAGCGGGCCTGGCTGGCGCGGCTGGAGGCGGCGGGCGAGGTCGCCCCGCAGCGCCCGCCGCGGCGGCAAGCGGAGTTGATTTGCGCGCCGGATGACGTGCCCGAGCAAGTCCCGGGCTTCGACCTGTCCCGCGGCCTCCCCGAGCTTTGGCCGGCCGGCGAAAACGCGGCCCTGGCGCGGCTCGGGCGCTTTGTCGACGAGCGCATCGCGACCTACAAGAGCCGCCGCGACTATCCCGGCACGGCCGCCACCAGTCGCCTTTCGCCGTATCTGAGCGCGGGCGTGCTGTCGCCGCGTCGCTGCCTGGCCGAGGCCCGCGCCGCGAACGACGGGTACGCCGGCGAGCGCCGCCCCGGGCCGAGTTGCTGGATCAGCGAGCTGGTGTGGCGCGAGTTTTACCGCCACGTGCTGGTCGGCTTTCCGCGCGTCAGCATGGGCCGGGCGTTCAAGCCCGCGACCGAGCAGATCGCCTGGCGCGACAGCCCCGCGGACCTGGCGGCCTGGCAGGCGGGCCGCACGGGCGTGCCGATCGTCGACGCGGGCATGCGGCAGCTCGCGGCCGAGGGCTGGATGCACAATCGCGTGCGGATGATCGTCGCGATGTTCCTCGCGAAGGACCTGCTGCTCGACTGGCGACTCGGCGAGCGGCACTTCATGCGGCACCTGGTGGACGGCGATCTGGCCAGCAACAACGGCGGCTGGCAGTGGTCCGCCTCGACGGGCACCGACGCCGCCCCGTACTTCCGCCTCTTCAACCCCTTCCGCCAGTCCGCCCGGTTCGACCCGGACGGCGCCTACATCCGCGCGTACGTGCCCGAGCTGCGCGACGTGCCCGCGACCGCCCTGCACGACCCCGCGGCGCTGGCCGCCGAGCGCCGCGGCGCGGCCGCGGACTATCCGCCGCCGATCTGCGATCTGCGCGCGACGCGCGCGCGGGTGCTGGCGGCGTTCCGTGATGCGGCCCCCTGACCCGCAAGGCCGCGTCCCGACCACCAGTCGCCGGGTGCTGCTGGGGGTCGTGGCCCTGTCACCGCCCGGGCGGCGCATCCGCGCCGGCCGCGGCGCGGCGGTCCGGCCGGCGGCGGGTGCGACCAGCGTCCGTCGCGCGGGCCCTACTGTTTGACCGCGCCGAGCGTCAGGCCCGCGATGAACTCGCGCTGGAGCGCGAGGAACAGCACGATGATCGGCGCGATGCTCACGAGCGTTCCGCCCAGCGCCACGCCGTACTCCTGCTGGTGCAGCGCGGCGACCACGTTCGTGACGGCGACCGTCAGGGTGTAGTTCGCCTCGTCGCGCAACACGATCATCGGCCACAGGTACGCGTTCCAGGCGCCCAGAAACGTGAAGATGAGCAGCGCGCTGACGATCGGGCGCACGAGCGGGAGCACGATCGACCAGAAGATGCGGCCCTCGCCGGCGCCGTCGAGCCGGCCGGAGTCCAGCAGCGCATCGGGCACCGCCGCCAGATACTGCCGCATGATCAGCACGCCGAAGCCGCTGGCCGCGCCCGGCAGCACCAGCCCCCAGAAGCTGTCGATCAGCCCCAACGCCAGCGTCACCCGCAGCAGCGGTGCCAGCAGCACGACCCCCGGCAGCAGCATCGTCCCCAGCACGAGCGTGCTGACCGCCGCCCGCCCGCGGAAACGGTACTTCGCCAACGCGTAGCCACCCAGTGCGCTGACCAGCGTCGTGAGTAGCGCGGCGGCACTGGCCACGAACGCCGTGTTGACCAGGTAGGTCAGAAACGGCACCTGCGCGAACAGCCGGGCGTAGTTCGCCGTCGTCGGCTCGGCCGGGATGAGGCGTCCCAGCCCCGGCTGCATGAGCTCGGCCTGCGTCTTGAACGAGCCGGACAGCATCCAGACCAGCGGCCCGAGCGACAGGCCGCCCGCCAGGATCAGCAGACCGTAGGTCATCAGACAGGACACCCGCATCGCCGCTCCTTGCCCCGCCGCTCAGTCCGCCCGGGCCCGCGTCACGCGGAGCTGCACGAGCGCAATCACCAGCAGCACCAGCGTGACCAGCCAGCCCATCGCCGCCGCGTACCCGATGTCCCCCGCCAGAAAGCCGCGCTCGTACAGATACACCATGACGGTCGTGCTGGCCCGGCCCGGACCGCCCCGATCCGTCAGCACCCACGGCAGGTCGAACAGCCCGAACGAGCCGATCGTCGAGGCCGTGATCAGAAACGCGGCGATCGGCCAAATGCCGGGCAGCGTGACGGCGCAGAAGCGCTGCCACGCACCGGCCCCGTCAATCGCCGCCGCCTCGTACAGCTCCTGCGGGATGCCCTGCAAACCGGCCAGGAAGTACACCATGTTGAACCCCGTGAACATCCACACGCCGGTGAGCACCAGCGTGTTCAGCACGACGTCCGGGTCGCGCAGCCAGTCCAACGCCGGCACGCCGAGCCGCCCGAGGAGCTGGTTCAACACACCATCCTGCACACCGAAGACGAGCCGGAATCCGACCGCGATGAACGCGGCCCCGACCAGCACCGGCAGGAACAGCATCGTGCGCCACAGCCCGCGCAGCCGCAGGCGCCGCTGATTCACCAGCAGCGCCAGCCCCAGCGCCAGCGGGAGCTGACCGAGGATCGAGCCCGCCGCGAAGTACGCCGTGCGGCCCAGCGACTCCCAGAACACCTCGTCCCGCAGCAGCCGGGCGAAGTTGTCCCCGCCCACGTACACGTCCACCCCCGGCCCGACCGACTGCCGCAGCGCCAGATACACCGAATACGCTAGCGGATACACCGTGAACGTCGCGAAGAGCGCGAGGAACGGTGCGAGAAACCACCACGCAGCGCTCGCCGGCGCCCCGCGCCACGCCCGCCTCACGGCGCGCGCCCCGCTCGGGCCCGCGCGACGGCCGCCCGGTCGCGCGCCATGCGGGCCCGCAGTTCGTCCGCCACGCCGGCCAGCGCGGCCCGCGGTGTCACGCGCCCGGCCGTCACGTCCGCGAACACCGCGTCGAGCAGCTTGTAGCCTTCCGCCAGGTACGGCGAACCGTGCACGGGCGGCACCTGGTCGGCCAATTGCGTCAGCACGCGGCCGATCCGCTGCCCCTGGAAAAACGGCGCCGGCTCGTCGAACACCGGATCGGTCCAGCTCGCCCGCAGCGGCGGCACGATCGACTGCGTGCGGAAGCGCTCGACCAGCGAACGGCGATCGAAATACAGCCGCTTGGCGATTTCCCAGGCCCGGTCCGGCGAACCGGCATCCCGCGGAATGCACAGCGCGGTACCGCCGATCGTGGACGTGCGCCGCCCGCCGCGCTCCCAGGCCGGCAACGGCATGATCCGCACACGCCCCTCCAGCAGCGCCCGCCCGTCCCGCTGCATGACCGCCAGCATCCAGTCCGCCGCCAGCAGCCCGAGGAACTGCCCGCGGCTCAGCGCGGCGAAATCCTCGATCAGGCTCGACAGCGCCGGCCCCGCCGCCGGCGGATCACCACCGAGCATCGCCAGGTAGCGTTCCAGCGTATCGACCGCCAGCGGGCTGTCCAGCGTCACCTCCCCCGCCGCGTCGAACATGTCCCCGCCGCGCTGCCACAACAGCGCCAGGTACGTGTAGCCCTCCACCGTCGACAGCGGCATCCCCCGCCGCCAGCTCCGCGTGCCCAGCGCTCCCGGCCGATAGAACCGCCGCGCCGCGGCGCACCAGTCGTCCCAGGTTTCAAGTTCCTCCGGCCGGCAGCCCAGCTCCGCCAGCACGTCCGGCCGGTACACCAGCACCATCGGATGCACGTCGTGCGGGATCCCGAAGATGCGCCCCGCGACCGCGTAACGCGCGAAGCGCGCCGGCACGCACCGCTCCAGCCAGCCCTCGCGCTCCAGCCGGTCGGTCAGATCCACCAGCGGAATGTGCTCCGGCGGCCCGCGCAGGTAGCGGCCGATCACCGATTGCTCGATTTCGACCAGGTTCGGCAGCTCGGTGCGCGTCATCACGGCCAGCGCCAGGCGGTCGAACATCGCGCTGCCCAGGTTGCGGACCTCCACGTCGCGCGCGGCGGGCTCCCTGGCGAGCCGCTGCTGGAACTCCTCGGCCGCCAGGTGCACGAACGTCCAGACGGTCAAACGGGGCGGCCCCGAGCGCACCTGACGAACCGCGATGACCGTTCCGGTGGCCAGCGCCACCAGCAGGAGCAGCAGCGGCACGCGCCCCGGCGGAAACTCGTCGGCCCAGTCCAGCAGCCTCCGCAGCACGGGGCGACCTCGGCGCGCGGCCACGCGGACGGGGCCCCCGGGCCCCGCCCGCATCAGTATGCCCGCCGCTGGCGCGGTCGACTACAGCCTGCCCGACCGACGCGCGGCCTACTGCGGCCCGGTCATGCTTAGGGCGAAGGTCGCGAAGTCGGGGACGTTGATGACGGCATTCTCGTCGTAGTCGAATCGGAAGCAGCCGCCCGCGGTGGTGCTGCCGGCGAAGCAGCGCTGGAAGGCGGCTGCATCCACCATGTCGTGGTCGCCGTCGTAGTCGATGTCACCCCAGGGCGTCTCGAAGCCCGGCGGGAAGACGTCGATCTCGCGGATGATGGAGGCTTCGAAGGCCTTGCGCCGGCCGTCCACGTCGCCCGGTTCGACCTGGCAGACCTGATGGACGGGATCCTCCTGCGCGGTGCCCTGGTACGGATCGGTGAACAACGACTGGGTGTTGCTGACGCAGTAGAAGAGGATGCGGAGGTCGGTGCAGCCGGCCACGAGCGTCTTGCCGTCGAAATTGCTCACTTCGGTCATCGACGCCGACCACAGATTGGAGTTCACGGAGCCGATCGGGCCGGTTTTCACCCCCAGAGCGACCGGGAAGAACGTGCCGTACGCGCCGAGCCCGTCGGTGCTCGCGTAAATGTCGTAGTGATGAAACGTGCGGCCGTCGCGATTCAGGATGTTGCCGCCGAAGATGCGGATCTTGCCGATGTCGGTCGGCTGCGCGAACCCGAAGCGCACGACCAGCGAGTAGCGGGCGTAGTCACGCAGGATTCCGTACAGCGCGCCGCCGAAAATGCCGTCGGTGAACTGGCCGACATGGCCGCCGAGGCCGGGCAGAAATCCGTCGCTGTTCTGGCCGATGCCGGGGGGCTGCACGTCGAGGCACAGACTGCCGGTGTACATGAGCATGGAGTACAACTGGTTGGTCGGGTCGATGATGCCCGGGCCGAACTCGTCGGCGTAGCCGTAGGCGCTCTCGTTCATCACCTGGTTGCTCAGCGCGCCGGGCAGCGCAGCGCTCGTGAAGCCGTTGACCAGATCCGTCGTGCTCGGCTGCTTGGAAAGCTGGGCCGGCATCCCCCGCAGCTCCCAGAAATAGATCGGCGTCAGCGTGGCGGATGCCGCGCCTACGAGGCTCAGTAGCGTGGCCAGGGCTGCAATGCGCTTCATACGGTGGCTCCTCTCGGGACAAAAGCAGTGGGCCTTGCTTCTAACCGGCGTCCGGACGACGAGTGCGCAGTGACACGCAGGGTCGGCGCCGCCCATCCGGCGCCGCGTCTGCCCACTCTACCGAAATCATCATCGCGGGGGCAAGCCAACGCGGTCGCACGCGGTCGCACGAGCCGCCGCGCGGACCGCGCCCCGAAGCGCTGTGAAATCCGAGCGCCTCACCCCGCCGTCGAGCGCGCTTTCCGACGAGCGCCGTTCAACCCGTCGCGGAGCCGGCTCCGCGCCGTCCTCCATCCGCCTCACGCGCCCGTTGCATTTCTGGAGACCGGATTGACCCCGCGTTCGCTCCCGCCTATTCTCGCTCAGAGGAGGCTCAAGGAGGCACCTGCGGCGCGCCGTTCTGCGCGTCGTTTTTCCCCCCCGGCCGGCGTTCGCCCGGCCATGTTCACGACGAGAGGTCAGGAGGTAGTCCGCATGAGAAAGGTAGTGTTTCTGTTCGCGGCGGTCACGGCGGTAGCCACCGCCCAGGCGGCGGTCGTCCACACCACCCAGCACGGCCCGCTATCCACATCGTTCAACGCGCAGATTGCCGCCGACGATGTCATCGCGGGGCTGATCGGCACGGAACTACCGGGCGATCTGGGCTGGCATCCGGTGAACACCGACCCGCTGGACCGGCTCCCCGCGTTCACCGACGGCGCCGGCATCCGCCCCACCGGCCTGACCGGCCTGCTGAACGACTTCCCGCCGCCCGGCGCGCCCGCGAAGATCGTGCGCTACGACTTCCCGACCGTCAGCATCGCGAGCATCAACATCCTGACGGGCAACAACGGCCGCGACGGTCGCGTCTTCTCGACGACCGTGATCCGCTATTCGCGCGACGGCACGAGCTTCGCGCCGCTGGGCTACTTCCAGTCGGATCCGTCGGGCACCATCAACCAGGGCGCCTGGGGCTCGACGCTGGTTTCGATTTTCGACGACGCCAGCGGCACGCTGCTGGCCGACGTTCAGAGCCGGATCTTCGAGCTGTACGCGGTGGACAACACCGCCGGCCAGATGCGCGACCCGTACATCGGCATCAACCCGTGGACCGGTGTCGATGACGGGCTGACCGCGGCGTTCGTGTCGCCGCTCGTGTTCGAGCTGGACGTGATCGCCGTGCCGGAGCCCGCAGCACTGGGCCTGCTCGCGCTGGGCCTGCTCGTGCTGCGGCGGCGCTGAATCTTCGCCCGCGAACTCGACTCCGCCCGAAGCCGTCGGACGGCCTGCCGCCCGGCGGTTTCTTTTTCGGAACCCCTCCGGAAGAGCTCCGCGCCCCACGCGGCCCGCGGAATAATGCGCAACCCGAGAGTTGGCCATGCGGTGCAAACTCGGCTTTGTCGGTCCTCTGGCGCTGGGCACCTGCATCGCCCTCGCGGGCCCGCCGCCACAGCCCGACTCGGCCTTCGGCCTCGGCGGCCCGCCCTTCTCGCACTGGCTCCACGCGCGCAAACCCGACCTGTGGCACGAGGGCGACCTCCACCTCACCTTGCTGCGGGAATCGGGCGCCACCTGGGCACGCCAGGACTTCTGGTGGTCGCTGGTCGAACCCGCGCCCGGCCGGTGGGAGTGGAACGACTTCGACCGGGCGGTGGCCGCCTACGAGCGCCACGGCGTCCGGCTGCTCGGCATCCTGTGCTACGCCGCGGCGTGGTCCGGCGGCGCGAGCCCGGCCACCGACGCCGAGCGGGCCGCGTTCGGCCGCTACGTCTTCGAGCTAGTCCGCCGCTACCGCGGGCGCGTCGCGGCCTGGGAGGTCTGGAACGAGCCGAACATCCAGCCGTTCTGGTCGCCCACGCCCGACGCGGCGCTGTACGCACAACTCCTGCGCGTCGTCTACACGCAGGCCAAGGCCGCGGATCCGGCCTGCCTCATCGTCGGCGGCGCGCTGGCCGGGCCGGACGCCGACTTCCTCCGCGGTCTCTACCAGCACGGCGCGGCCGGCCATTTCGACGTCCTGAGCTATCACAACTACGGCCAGCATAACGACGGCGACACCGAGCGGAAGGCCGTCGCGGCCTTGCGGGCGGTCCTGCGCGCACACGGCGACGGCGACAAGCCGATCTGGCAGACGGAGACCGGCTTCTACACGGGGCCGGTCGGACTGTCCGAGGCGGATCAGGCCGCGCGGCTCGTACGCTACGCCGTCGGGCTGCGCGCCCTGGGCATCGCCCGCCAATTCCAGCTCACGCTCGCCGACTGGGCGGCCGAGGGGCAGGCGCCGGACCCGAGTGTATACCGCGGCCTGCTCCGCGCGGACTACACCCCCAAGCAGGCCTGGGCCGCGCACCAGACGCTCTGTCGCCGGCTCGGGGCCGCCGAGTTCGTGGCGGCGCTGCGGCCGGCCCCGGGCGTCCGCGGGTTCCTGTTCGACGGGCCGCCCGGGGGACCGGTCCTGGTCGCGTGGCGCGGCTGGGACGCCCCGCCGGCCCCGGCCCGGCTCAACCTGGGCGTGCCCGCGGCGTGCATCCAGACGCTCACCGGCGAGCTCCGCGTCCTGCGGAGCGACGACGGAGTCTACGAACTGCCGATCGGCCGCGAGCCGGTTTACGTGCTCGCCCCGGGGCCTCCCGTGCTGCGGCAGCGTCTGGTCCGCTGGCCGGAGGAGACGCGGCTGGCGCGCGAACCGGGCGCGGCGTTCGAGATCTCGGTCGATAACCCGACGCCGGCCCCGCTGCGGCTGGACATCTTTCCGCACGCCGACGCGGCCGAGCCCTGCGTGCGCGCCCCGATCCCGCCCGGTAGGCACCCGACGATCCGCGTCGCGCCGCCCGACGCCGGTCGGCTGCCCCTCGGCCCCAGCGAGTGGCGCTGGACGCTCACCGACGCAGACGGCGGACACTTCGCGGCCGGCTTCGGGGCAGTGGAAGTCGCCGCACCGCTGCGGCTCGCGTTCGGGAGGCTGACGCGACTGGACCCCGCCCGGCCCGCAATCCCGCTGCGGGTGGAGTACGCGGGAAGCAGCGCGACCGAGGCCACGGTGGAGCTGCGTCAGGACGGCGCGCCGACCGGCCCGCCCGTGACCATCGCGCTTGCGCCGGCCGCTGTGGCCGAGGCGCGGCTGCCGCTTCAGGTGGCGGATTTTTCGGCCGGCCGGCCCGTGACGCTGTCCGCGCTGCTGGCGGCGGCGGATCTGCGGCTGGAGATCGCCATGCAACGCCGGGTGCTGCGCTGCCCGCCGGCGCCGCCTGCGGCGACGGTCGACGGCGACCTGCGCGAGTGGACGGAGCGCGAGCCGCTCATCCGGCCCGAACAGATGCGCTGGGAGTACGTCGGTTCCGCGACGACGCCCGCACCGGACGATCTGTCCGTCACGGCCTGGGCCGGGTGGAACGCGCGGGGGCTGTGGCTGGCCGTGCGTGTGCGGGACGATCGGGTCGTGCTGCCGGAGGCGCGGGCCGTGTGGGACTGGGACTCGCTCCAGGTCGGGCTCGACCTCGGCAGTGACGCCGCGCCCGGCCGCCCGTACGACGACAACGATCTGGAGATCGAACTCGGCGGCCGGGCCGACGGCGCGCCCTGGTGCTATCTGGGCGCCTGCCCGCCCGGCTGGCCGCAGGGCGAACTGTCGGAGAAGCTGCGCGGCGCCGTGCGCGCGGATGTCGGCGCGGGCCGAGTGGATTACGAGCTGCTCGTGCCGGCCGAGCTGATCGTCTCGGCCGCCCCGCTGGAGGCCGGCACGGTGCTGGGTTTCTCGCTGCTGGTCAACGACAACGACGGCGCCGGCCGCGCCGGCTGGCAGGAACTCACGCCGGGCATCGGCCTGGGCAAGCTGCCGGCCGAGTTCGCCTGGCTGTGGTTGCAGGCGGAACCGCGCGGCGCGCCGTAGCCGGCCGCCGGGGCCGACGGGCGCTACTCCGCGACATGCAGGGCCACGCGCAGCGCGGCCAGTTGGGCCCGGGCGTCGACCGTGATCCCGGCGTCGGTCAGCACGGCGTGGACTTCGTGCAGCCGCGCGAGCGGCACGACCGAGCGCACGCCGAACTTGCTGCTGTCCACGAGCAGGTAGCGCTCCGCCGCGAGATCCAGCATGCGGCGCTTCACCCGGGCCTGTGCGTCGTCGACCTCGCTGAGCCCGCGCGCGAAATCGACGCCCTTGCTCGAAAGAAACACCTTCTGGATGTTCAGGCGCTCCAGGGCTTCCTCGGCCAGCGTGCCGACCCACGACCCGGACGGGCGGTCCAGCATGCCGCCGGTCGCGATGACCCGGACCTGGCTGCGGCCCGCCAACCGCAGCGTCGCCGGCAGCGAGTTCGTCACCACCGTCAACGGGATGTCGGGCAGCGCCAGCGCCAGCTCATGCACCGTCGAGCTCGCGTCGAGCGCAATGACGTCGCCGGCCGACACCAGCCGCGCCGCCAGCCGGGCGATCGCAACCTTCGCCTCGTGATTCGCCGATTGCCGCGTCTCGAACGAGAGATCGCGGCTGGCCTCCGGGACCAGCACCGCGCCGCCGTGTGTGCGCACCAACCGGCCGGCCCGCTCCAGTTTGTCCAGATCCCGCCGGATCGTCTCCGCGGTGACGCGCAGTTCCCGCGCCAGGACGGCGACGCGGGCACCGCCATGGTTCCTAAGTTTCCTCAAAATCTCAACTTGCCGCTGGTGCGCCAGCACGCCGTGCTCCCTCTCTCCAACTGCGGGGCGAGGACGGAAACGGCGTCGGACCCGACTTATCCAACGCGGAATCTGTGATTATCTGCGATTCGCTGCTTGACTATGTTGGATTATCTGTGTATTTCTGCGAATCGTCAAGGCTCGTTCCGGACTGGCCGGGACCTGGAGCGGACGCACGTGACGCCCATCGCCACCCTGCCGGCTGTCGACCACGAGCGCGTCGCGCGGATCGTGGCGGAGGTGTTGCGCGAGCGGCTCGCGGCCCCGCCGCCGCCGCGGCCGACGTCCCCGCTGGTGGTGAACATCTCGGTCCGGCACATGCACATCACGACGCAGCATCTGGAGATCCTGTTCGGCGCCGGGGCGACGCTGACACCGCTGCGCCCGCTGCATCAGGAAGGTCAGTACGCGGCGGAACAGACGGTTGACCTGGTCGGGCCCAAGCGGCGGATGCTCCAGAACGTGCGCATTCTCGGGCCGACGCGCCCGCAGACGCAGATCGAGCTGGCGTTCTCGGATGCCATTCTGCTGGGGATCGACGTACCGGTCCGGATGAGCGGCGACATCGACGGCACGCCGGGGTGCATCGTGATGGGGCCCAAGGGACACATCGTGCTGGACCGGGGCGTGATTCGGGCGCAGCGGCACGCCCACCTCTCTCCTGCGGATGCGGAGTACTACGGCGTGCGGACGGGCGACGCGCTCGATCTGGTGATCGAGCATCCGACCTGTCCGGTGACGTTCGGCGGCGTGATCGCACGCGTCGATCCGCGTTTCAAACTGGAGGTGCATCTCGATTCGGACGAGGGCAACGCCTGCGACCTGCCGGGCGCGACGGCCGTGCGGCTGGCGCGGCCGGGCACGCGGCGCGGCGGTTGAGGGACGGAACCATCAGTCGGGCCCGCGCCGGTCGGCCGGGACCGCGGCCCAAGAAGGACATGCGATGGCCAACGGGCGTGCAACGGAACCGGGCGGCTCAGCCGGGCCGCAATGAACGGGGGCGCGGAGATCAGCGATGGCAGCGATGGCAGCACTGGGCATGATCGAAACACGCGGGCTGGTCGCGCTCTTCGAGGCGACCGACGCCGCGCTGAAAGCCGCCAGCGTCGAGATGCTCGGCTGGAAGAAGGTCGGCCGCGGCCTCGTCACGGCATTCTTCGCCGGCGAGGTGGCCGCGGTGAAGTCGGCCGTGGCGGCCGGCGAGTCGGCCGGCGCCAAGGTCGGCGAGGTCGTGGCGACGCACATCATTCCGCGGCCGCACGACGAGTTGAGCGATCTGCTTCCCACGAAGGCCAAGAACCCGAGTTAAGCCGGCGGGCGGCACGCCCCGGCGAGGAGCAACTGCCATGAACGAAGCGCTCGGATTCGTGGAGACGATCGGCACGAACCCGTCGGTCAAGGCCGCGGACGCGATGTGCAAGGCGGCGGGCGTCACGCTGGCGAGGATGATCGAGATCGGCGGCGGCTACGTCACGATCGTGATCAAAGGCGACGTCGGCAGCGTGAAGGCCGCGGTGGATGCCGGGGCCGAGGCGGCCGCGGCGGCGGGCGAGCTGGTCAGTGCCCATGTGATCCCGCAGCCCCACCCCGGTCTGCTCGAGGCCTTCGCGTGAAGCGGCGGCGGGCCGGGCCGGCCGCATCGCAGTGCCCCCGCCGGAACCCGGGGGACGAGTGAGCCCGCGGTGAACGTTCTGGTCGTCAACATCGGCAGCACGTCGTTCAAGTTCCGCCTGCTGGACATGGCGGACGAGCAGGTGCTCGCGCGCGGCGGCGTGGAGGGCGTGGGCAAGACCACCGCGCAGGTCATGCTCCAGGTCGGCGCGGCGCCCGTCACGACCGCGGCGCGGGCGATCGCGTCGCAGGCGGCGGCGGTGGAGTGGTGCCTGGCGGAACTGGCCGCGCGGGACCTGCGGTTCGACGCGGTCGGGTTCAAGGCGGTGCACGGCGGCGACCTGCCGGAGGCGGTCCGCGTGACGCCCGAGGTGCTCGCGGTGATGGAGGAGTTCGCGGACGCCGCCCCGGCGCACAACCCGGCCTACGTGGCCGCGATGCGGGCGTTCGCGGCCCAACGGCCGCAGACGCCGCTGGTGGCGGCTTTCGAGACGGGTTTCCACCGGACGGTGCCGGCGGCGCGGGCGTGGTACGCGGTACCGCACGACTGGGGCGCGCGGTACGGCGTGCGGCGCTACGGCTTCCACGGCGCCTCGCACCGGTACATCGCGACGCGCGTCGCCGCGCGGCTGGGCCGAAACGACCTGCGGATCATTTCGTGCCACCTGGGCGGCAGCAGTTCGCTGTGCGCCATCCGCGGGCTGGAGAGCGTCGCCAACAGCCTGGGGATGACGCCGCAGACGGGCCTGCCGCAAAACAACCGCGTCGGCGATTTCGATCCGTACGCGCTGCTGGTGCTCAAGCGCCGCACCGGCCGCGCGCTCGAGGATCTGCTGGCCGAGGCGGCCCAGGCCGGCGGGCTGCTGGGTCTCAGCGGCGTCAGCAACGAGATGCCGGCGATTCTGGCGGCCGCGGCGCGCGGCGACGCCCGGGCGGCGCTGGCCGTGGACGTGTTCGTGGAGTCGGCGCGGCACTATCTCGGTGCGTACGTCGTGGCGTTGGGCGGGCTGGACGTGCTGGCCTTCACCGGCGGCATCGGCGAGCGCTCGGCGGAGATCCGCCGACGCGTGTGCGCCGGCCTGGAGTTCCTGGGGGTCCGGCTGGACGAGGCGCGCAACGAGGCGGCCCGCGGCGAAACGACGATCTCTGCGGACGGGACGGCCGTGACGGTGCTGGTGCTGCCGACGAACGAGGAACTGGTGGTCGCGCGGCAGACGGTAGCGGTGCTGGCAGCCGCGGGGCTCAACGGATGTCCGGACCCGAACCGGCACCGCGGAGCGGAGGACGGGCCGTGAAGCAGGAGAACACGGGGCGGTTGAACAAACGTTGCGGAGATTGAGAGCGTGATCCGGCCGCGGCATCGTGTGGTGATGACGAGCGCCCGGCGGGCGGCCCGTCAAGGAGTCGGTCATGGCGAAGATGGCGTTGGGACTGATCGAGACGCGCGGCATGGTGCCGATCGTGGAGGCGACCGATGTCGCGCTGAAGGCGGCGAACGTGACCCTGGCCGGCGTGCGGACGGCCGGGTCGGGCCTGGTCAGCGTGGCGCTGGCCGGGGACGTGGCGGCCGTGCGGGCGGCGACGGAAGCCGGTGCGGCGGCGGCGGCGCGGCTCGGCGAGGTGGTCTCGGTGGAAGTGCTGTCGCGGCCGCACGACGAACTGGACAAGCTGATTCCGGCGCGGCGCTAGGCCCGCGCCGGTCGGGAGCGCCGCCATGTTCATCGGCAAGGTCACCGGGCACCTGGTGACGACGCAGAAGGAGGCCGCGATGGCCGAGGCCCGGCTGGTGGTCGTCGAGGCGTACAGCGGCGCCGGGCCCGCGGCGGCGAGTTTGAAGCCGACCGGCCGCGTGCTGGTGGCCGTGGACTCGTTGGGCGCGGGCCTCGGGGAGTACGTGCTTGTGACGCAGGGCAGTTCGGCGCGGCTGACGGAGCGGACGAAGACGATGCCCGTGGACGCGGTGGTGATCGGCATCGTGGACACGGTGCGGATCCAGGACCGCGTGCTGAGGCGGTCGGACGGCACGCTGGAGACAAGCCATTAGGCCCGGACGCTCTGGGGGCCTGAGGATGCGACGATGCAGGCGCAAACCGCGGTCAACGAGACGCTCATCCGCGACGTCGTGAACGAAGTGCTCGCGCGGCTGGGGCACGCGGCCGGTCCGGGCGGTCCGTCGGCGGCTGCGGGGCAGGCGACGGCCGGGGACGTGGTGGCGACGGGCGCGGCTGCGGCGGAGCGGCC
>Ga0209101_1000878_pt1 | contig 24041 bp, 19 predicted proteins | sample ConPoolayeCmetaG_FD_185481 | JGI IMG/M metagenome (GOLD analysis project Ga0209101, IMG submission 185481) | Hot spring microbial mat communities from California, USA to study Microbial Dark Matter (Phase II) - Cone Pool mat layer C metaG... ...
GCTGGCAGTCGCGGTGATGATCGCAGCTGCGCCCAGCGCGTGGGCGGTGCTGCAGGTCGCGCGGCTCACCGCGTCGGTTACATCGTGGGCTACTCCTTCCACATGCAACGGCGGGTTCCAGGGCTCGGCTAACATCGCTCGCTCTATTTCCTCGGCGATGCGAACTATCGTCTGCACCGCTTCGAGAGGATACTTGCCGGTGGCTGTCTCGCCGGAGAGCATCACTGCATCGGTCCCGTCAAGGATAGCGTTCGCCACGTCGCTGGCTTCGGCTCGCGTTGGTCGCGGGTTACGCACCATCGAATCGAGCATCTGTGTGGCCGTGATGACTGGCTTGCCGGCGATGTTAGCCTTCTGGATCAGCCGTTTCTGAACCATTGGTACGCGCTCGGTCGGAATCTCGATTCCTAGGTCTCCGCGCGCTACCATAACCCCGTCGGCCACCATGATGATCTCGTCAAGGTGATCCAGCGCCTGCGGCTTCTCAATCTTGGCGATCACCCGCACCGGGCACGCTGGATCGCAGTTGTTGAGGATCATCTCCTTCAGCCTGAGAATGTCTTCCGCCGACCGCACGAACGACAGCGCAACCCAGTCTACCCCATGCTCCAGCGCGAACTGGAGGTCGGCGGCATCCTTCTCCGTTATCGAGGGAGCGGATAGGTCCGAACCGGGCAGGTTAACGCCCTTGTTGTCAGTCAGCGGCCCGCCGGTGATCACCCGGCAGAAGATGTTCGGCCCATTCACCCCAAGCACCTGAAGCTCCAACAGCCCATCGTCAATCAGGATGCGTTCGCCGGGCTTGACATCTTCCGGCAGATGCTCGTACTGCACCGGGATCGTTGCCGCCACATCGCTGCCCGTGTGCCGCTCTCCGATCACCTGCCGGGTGGTTAGCACAACGCGCTCTCCCTGGTTAATTGTGATGCTATCCGCGCCGATGTCTCCGATACGCAATTTGGGTCCCTGCAGGTCAGCCAGGATCGCGACTGGCTTGCCCAGTGCATCCGCTGCCTGGCGGATGCGCTGGATGTTCTCCGCGTGGATCGCATGGCTCGCATGGGACATATTTAGTCGTGCCACGTCCAGCCCGGCGCCGATCAGCTTCCGCAGCATCTCCGGCTCTCGTGAAGCTGGGCCTATGGTGCAGACAATTCTGGTGCGGATCATGGTTACCTTATCCTCGCCACACCACTAACATATGCCCGTAGGCATTCATCTGTCAATTCTCCCCCCATGATTGGCTTCCGCCTTGACGCTCTTCCCATCCCGGAGTATGTTTAGAAGCGTGTAGAAACATATGGTCTATTCCGTGTGCTGTGTGTGCCACTAACGTTGTACCAAGGGGGTTATCTGTTCGATACGGAGTGGAAAAATGGGTGGAAACTTCATCAATGCGCTGGCAGAAAATACCTCTGACGTGCTGATCGTGGCTGCTGTGCTGGCCACGGTGGTTGGCCTAGCCCTGTTCATGCGCGCACGGGCACGCCACGTCCGGCGGTTGCGGGCTGAAGTCCTGGGCGAGGTTCCCATCACGGGTGGCATGAGGGAGATCATTGCCCGTGCTTTCAATGTGACCAGTGCCGAGCTGGCGACCGTCGGCGCGGTAACGTTCGCTGACTTGGCCTGGCAGTATAGTCTAGCTGCTCCCTCTATCTGGGATCACTTTCATGGCCCCGCCGCGAACCATATCGCCGACGCCATCCACAACCTCGAGGTGCTGCGTGATGCACTGGGGGCGCAGGCTTCACAGGTGTTCGCGCAGGTGGTTGAGAGTCTGAAGCACATTGAGGCGACACAGGTATTTCACGAGCTGGCTGAGCGCCTGCCGATACTGGAGAGCGCAGGCACATCCAGCGCATTGGCGCTGAGCGCCGCCAGCCATTCGGCTGTGGATACGCTAGCCGGGGCCGGAGCGGTGCTTGAATTGAAGGCTGGGGTCGCTGCCAGTGCAGCCAGCACCATCGGCGATGGCGGCCTGCTGTATCACATTCCCCTGATCACCATGGGCTTTGCGACCTACCGTGCCTGGAAGCGAGGGCAGCAGGGCACGGCACTGTTACGCAACATGGAGTTTGCCGCGATTGAAGTCACCAGTCGGGCTGGTGGTGCATTGATCGGTGGGCAGATGGGAGGGGTGATCGGCACGGCCATCGCGCCTGGCATTGGGACCATTGTAGGTGGAGTGGCCGGAGCCATAGCCGGAACCTTCGCTGGGATGAAGGTGGGTGAGGACCTCAAGCAACGACACGTCCGGCAGGCCCGTCGCGCCTTCGATCAGGCCCTGTCCCGGCTCGGTCAGGCATACTTGGAAGACCCGGCCCGCTACCAGCAATTGGTGGATGTCTTTGTGCAACATGAGCGCGCCTACCAACAGAGCCTCCGGGAGACCCGCCGCCGTCTGCATCGCCACGCGACTCCCTGGCGTGTCGCTTGGCCTGATCAGAAGCTGATCCTGCTTCAGGAGACGGTGAGATTGGCAGAAGATCGCCTGGGGGCCGTCCGCCAGGGAACTATCGAGGCATTGGATCGGCTGGACTTTATGCGGCTGCGCGGGCAGAATCACGAGCTGGGGGTGGTTGTGTGGAGTAACCCAGCCCTGCGCGAACAGCTTGCCCCCGATCCGGCGCTGGTGGAGTCGTTGCAGGCTGCCCATGACCGGCTGACCTATGAGGTGGCTCAGTTCGGCGCGGCATGGCAGCAGGCGAGCGCCCCCTCATGATCCTGGCGCTGGATACAGCCACCCGCGTGGTGAGCTTGGCGCTGCATGATGGTCGTGAGGTGGTGGCTGAACTGAGCTGGCGTAGTGTTGATCACCACTCAGTTGAGCTAGCCCCCGCGGTGCGTGACCTGTCGCAACGGGTAGGCATCTCCCTACGGGAACTGCGGGCGATTGGGGTAGCTCTCGGACCTGGTTCGTATACGGGGTTGCGGATTGGCTTGAGCTTGGCCAAGGGGTTGGCTATGGCAATGACGCCGCCAATCCCGTTGGTCGGTGTACTGACGCTCGACATCACTGCCACCGCACAGCCGCATATCCTAGAACGGCTGTGCGTTGTGTCGCAGGCGGGCCGAGGACGGGTCAACGCAGCGTTCTACCGCTGGCAGAGGGACCACTGGGCGGCAGATGGTGGGCCGTTCATCGCCGACTGGCCTGATCTGGCAGCCCGGTTGGACGTGCCCACGCAGGTCGCGGGGGAGATCGGTGTCGCAGGGCTGGAAATTCTTTCCGCGCTGGGGGATCGCGTCAGGGTCGCCAGCGGCGCGGAGTCTCTGCGGCGGGCGGGTTTCCTGGCGGAGATCGCCTACCACCGCCTCGCTGAAGATCGGGTGGATGACCCAGCGACACTGACCCCCATCTACCTGACCTGAAAGTGTGGGGTTAAACCATGCGGGCGCGGCGAAGCGCAGAGGAGGAAGGGGGAGAAATCACTGTCTTGCCCCTTGTTCCTGTGGCGGATAAGAGACGTTCCTGATGGCCGATGACCGTCTCCACGTGATCTTGCGGCGGATGTTGCTCTCCGACATTGAGCCAGTGGTGGAGCTGGATCACCTGTCTTTCCCCACGCCCTGGCCTGCCCGTACTTACCGCTGGGAGATCACCAACCACGACCGCTCAACCATGCTGGTGCTGGAACAGGGACCCCCGCTCGGCCCCTCGGCCAACGGGTCGGGGCTGAGGAACTGGCTGAAGCAACGTTTGGCTGGGACGCAGGCCGCCGCGCCGCTGCTGGGCTTCTCTGGAATGTGGTACATCGCTGGCGAGGCGCACGTCAGCACGATAGGGGTTCACCCAGAGTGGCGGGGTCGCAAGCTAGGCGAGTTATTGCTATGGGGTATGGTGCGGCGGGCCATCCAACAGGGCGCAGATATGATCACCCTGGAGGTGCGTGTGACCAACCACGTGGCGCAAAACCTGTACCGCAAATACGGGTTGGAGGTAATGGGTCGCCGCAGAGGCTATTACCGCGATAATGGCGAGGATGCCTACATGATGGGAATCAATCAGCTTGACGCTGCTTACCGTGAACGTATTGTCGCTCTTGGCCGCGACCTGGCACGCCACCTGCGCGTCACGGATCAGGTGCCTTAGGCTCTGTCCGCTGGCGCTTGATGCGGAGTGGGATCAGAACCCGAGGTAGACTGCCGGGTTATCGGGGGTATGATTCCAGCGCATCTCGAAGTGCAGGTGGGGGCCTGTGCTGTTGCCTGTTGAGCCGACCTGACCGACGTAACCACCGCGCGGCACGAATGCCCCACATCCCACGCCGTTAACGCTCAGGTGCGCGTAGTAGGTCGTCCATCCATTGCCGTGATCCAGCACCACCAGGACGCCGTAGCCCCAGTCCGCCGGAACCCAGCCGGAGAAGATGACCACCCCCGAGTCGGCAGCCTGCACGGATGTACCCACCGGGGCGGCGAGGTCAATGCCAGAGTGCCCCGGATAAAACGGCTGCACGAAGGTCCCGCCGGGTAGCGGGTTGGCCCACGCGCCCGTGCCTCCCGATCCGGTGAGGCTGGATGAGCACGATCCGGCCATGTTGGGCATAAAGGCACGGGTGACCGTCCCGCTGACCGGATCGGTCACTTCGACCACCGGCGGCTTCCACAGGTCCGGGTTGATCTCGCTGACGCCGCCCGGCACAACGATCCGCATCCCCCAAGGGGGAACGTCAGTGGGCGTATACTCGGCCAGCTCGTTGTATTCCGATTCCAGGATGACCTGCGGATCGACCCCAAATTCATCTGCGATAGCCTGGATACTGTGTTCGCCATCGGCACGGTAGTAGACGCCATCTACTGGCAGGATTGCCAGCTCCATGCCCGGCTGGAGCATGTGCACATCGCCGCGCAGTGTATCGGCATTCGACCAGAACAACGTATTCCGGTCGAGGCCAAATGCCTGGGCAATGCCCATCAGCGTATCACCTGGCTGGACGGTGTAGGTAATCACCTGGTTGCGCGGGCGGTCGGGGATGATGGTGAAAGGCTCGAGCTGCCGGTCTAAGGCTTCGATGGAACCCATTGTGTTGGCTGCCCCGCCGGGCACGTTCAGCCCTGCCGACAGCGGCCCGCCAACACTGGTAACGGGGGATGGTTGCCTCAGCAGCGGGCGCATCGGCCCAGCGATCAGCAGCGCCACTGCCACCAGGGCCATTACCACCGACACCACCGTCAGGTGGTGGTTTAGGAAGCCAAGCGCAGCATCTGCCAAACCGCCAATGCCTGAGCGCGGCACGAAAGTCTCATCAGGGCGGTCTATCATAAGCAATCCGCATTGCGCAACCAAACGGCCAGGCACGGCATGTCCTGGCCGTTGTTGTGCGGTGTTGTGTCCATATTCACCGCGTATACTATCGCGCTGTTGTCAGGCCGTCAACCGCGCCCCGAGGGCGTGGGACACTGGATGTAAACCTACCCCACACCGGGGGCACAGCAACCTGTGCCCCCGGCTGGTCGTGGGGCAGGTCCGCTACACAGCCGGAGTTGGAGTGGGCATGGGTTGACCAGGGCGCGTCCCTGCCACCCACGCCCGCCAGGCGAGCGTCCACATGGTCGAGAAGTACGTTGCAATCGTCCCACCAATGGCCCACAGCACCGGCCACAGCAGGCAGCAGATCGCCATTAAAATGGTAGGCAGGAACAACACCACACCCAGGGCAATCTGAATGCCAATGTGCACCAAGGCCAGCAGCACCGCGTCACCGAGGTTGGGCTGTAGCACCTGCCAGGCACGTTTGTACGAGTCAATGACACCCGTGTTTTCCAACATGCAGGCTCGGTCCGCCAGGCCGCGCAGCAGTGCCAGTGGTAGCGAGATCAGCGCACCCAGGCATACGATACCAACGATAACAACAATCAGCCCAGTGCTGGTTGCGATCTGCGACGCCGCGTCCTCGACCGTTGTCGCTACAGCAATGATAGGGATAACAAGAGCCAGGGCAATGATAACGGCGATGATGGATGGCAGGCTAGCCAGGATTCCGATCCCGATCAGCCGCCAACCCCTGGCCCAGCCCGCCCGCCACGCTTGCCCCAAGCTGGACGCGCCGGTAGCTTCAATCTCGTTGACTCCGGCGATCAAACCGCCTGTCGCAATTCTCGCCACTACTGCCAATGTAATGCCGATGGTGAAACCAATGCAGAGAAGGCCGATCAGGATCGGGATGCCGATGGCGGCAAACCGCGCGAACTCCGGGCCAAACTGGCTGAAGTCCTCGAACTGGTCGAAATCAAAGCGGCCAGGGGCCTCATATGGTGGAGGAGACACATTGTCGTTGGAGGGAAAGCCAAAATTCCCGCCACGGAAGTTGTAATTCCCACCTCCCATACCGCCGCTGCCCAGCGCCACCAGCACGCCAAGAAGGATCAGCCATTTGTGGTTCCACACGATACTCCAGGTGCGCCCAAGCAGCGCTCCGATGTCCATGCAATACCTCCTTAATAGATTCCGCTACCCTCAATACGCAGGAATGGGGGGCTGCGTTGCAAGCCCAGGGAGTTGGCAACATCAAAAATGCCCGTGCCTGTCCGGCTTTGGGCTTTGCACAGCACTTGTTCGATTTTTGGCCTGTCACCAGCAAGATTCGGCCCTGGGCGGGCCTCAGGGCTTAGCAACCGCCCAGGCCGTCTGTAGAGTGGAGGAGCGATCAGCTGTAATACCCCGCCACACTGGGGTCCTGGGCGGCGCTGAGGCCAGATGACGATGCAGGCAGGATCACCGATGCCCCATTGATCACCACATCCCAGTACGGAACCCAGCCGATGCCAAACAGGATGAAGCTGATGTCTTTCTTGTAAGGTGTGATGGGCACCTCATCGATCTGGCGGGCGGCGGCGGCCCACTTTTGGCGCACGGCCTCCAGTGCCTGTTCCATTTCGCGCTCTGTGGCCTCAAGGCGGTCAGCTAAGTCGAGAAGTTGCTGCTGGCGAATGCCGACCATATCCTCGCTCTGGGAACTAAAGCGGCGCAGGCGGCCCATCTGCGAGACGGTGCGGTACACATTGCCTTTCATCAGCCGCACCACACTTTCCCCTGCGGAGAGTAGCTCCTCCTGCTTACGAGCCTCATATTCGTCGCGTTCGGATTCCAGCCGCAGGGCCATCTGCTGGGCGCGGTCTTCGAGGTCCACCAGCTTCTTCTCATATCGCTCCGCGACCTTATCCAGCTCGGCATCGCGTAGGTCGCGGGCTGCGGCCTGCACGCGGGCGTAGAAGTCGCGCTTGCTTTCGCCCAGACCGCTGTACAGTTTGAGGGCGGGATTATAGTACACCATCAACCGTGCGTTGGTATACAGCCAGTCCACCAGGCTGCTCTGCATGTCCTTGAACCCCGAGCCGGTGGCAAGTGTCGGAGGGACTTCGGCATAGTAGCCCGTGGCGAAGGGGTGCGGCTCCAGAGTGCGTGGGTCAAATGGCTCGGCCTGATACTCAGACCAGTCGAGGTAGGGCACACGGGGGAGGTTGGGCACAATAAAGGCATACCACAGCGTCTCGAAGGTGTTGGTCTGGGTATGGTTGAAGCGCACCTGCACCTGCGCTAGCAGCGAGGGTCGGTACAACAGGCGGCGGCGTGTCTTTACATCCACAGCGGGCTGGCCTGTCCAGCGCTCCCAGTTGCGGATGGATTGTTCAACTGCATATTCGGTGGGGATATAGTACTGCTGCACAGAGGATGGGATGGCGGGCGGAACCGGCGAGAAACCAGCCGGGGCCTCTTCCTCGGCAGGCTGAGCCTGGGGGAGAGGCGGAGTGATGGCGGGCCTCATGCTGGGTGCAACCCCCTCCGAGGAGGCCCGCTCTGCGACGGCTTGGGGCGGGTTGAACCCGCCCGCATCGTAGAAGCCTTGAGCAGCTTCCGAGCCGGGGCGCGGCGGCGGGGTGAAGTAGCTGGGGAAGGTCTCCGGCGCGGTATAGGCCGCGCGTTGACCCGCCATTAGACGGCTGATCTGCTCACGGGTCAGCGGGCCACGCAAAAAGGACATGGACCAGCGGGTGTGGATGAGGAATGGCGTGGCTGGCTCGTGGATGTTGTGCATTACGAACTGGCGAGGCCCCAACCGCCCAATCAACTGCGCCACTGAACGCACATCAAGCGCAGAGGTCGCATCGCGGGCACTATCCAACCCTTCCAGGACACGGGCCCGGTCGTTGTCGGTCTGCATCTTGCCAATAATCCATGTCCCGGCGTTAGCCAGGCCCTTGTAATCCAGATCGGCAGGGTTCTGGGTGGCGATCATCATGCCAATGCCAAAGGCGCGGGCTTGCTTGAGCAGACGCAGTAACGGCTCTTTAGGGGCGGGGTTACGTGGGTAGGGCGGGAACATGCCGAATACTTCATCGATATAGATGATGGCCCGCAGGCTGGTTGAGCCAGATAGCGAGCGCATCCAGGCCAGCACCTCTTGCAGCAGCAGCGTGATGATGAACTGCCGCTCGGCATCATTGAGGTGTGCCACATAGAAGACCGTCGTGCGCGGGTAGCCCTCCGGCGTGTACAGCAGGGATGGAACATGCAGCGGCTCACCGTTGATCCAGTTCTGGAAGCTGGGCGTGGCAATGATGTTGTTAAGCCGCTGGGCCAGCTTGAAACGATCCTTCTCCGGGAACAGGGACTCAACATCGAAGACACCCAGCTTGGCAAAGGGCGGCTTCTGCACCTGGAGGATCAACTGCTCCATAGATAGATCCACGCCGTTGCGCCAGTTGTACTCGAAGATGTTGGATAGCAGAATATGCTCGCGATCTTCCACCGGCACAGCGGTGATGCCAATAAGGGCCAGCAGGGCGGTGACGATCCCGGAGATGCGCTCGCGCAGCATCTCCTCGTTGCCGACCCAGCCCTCGGATGGGGCCGCAAAGGATTGCAGGATACTGATCTGAAGGCCCGCCTCGGAACCCGGAGTATAGATGCTGAAGCGTGCTGCCTGCCGGTATGCCTGGATGCGCTCATTATCAATGCCCCAGGATTCCAGCCCTTCCTTCCACTGAGTGGCGACAATGCGCGCCTGCTCCTCGATGGTGCGGTCGGCGCGGGTGGCATCTTCCGGGTTGACCCAGGGCAAGAAGTTGTCTGGCGTCAGGTCGGGAAAGGCCAACAGAAGATTAGTGATGTCGCCCTTGGGATCGATGATGATGGAGGGAATGCCATCCAGCACAGCCTCTTCGAGGAAGGTCACAGCCAGACCGGTTTTGCCGCTGCCGGTCATGCCGAGGATCACAGCGTGGGTGGTTAGGTCGCGGGCATCGTAGTACACCGGCGCCGTCTCGATCACCTCGCCGGTCTCCGGGTTGATCTGGGCCCCCAGGTAGAAGTTGTTGGGCGCTTCGGTGAAATGGATCCGCATGGTGGTTATCTCCTGCATACAGTTTCGCTCAGGGCGCAACGCGATTGGGGCCGAATTGCCCGTGTGATTTCACCCGCGCCCGCCTGGATCGTTACTCGGACAGGCACTGGCCGCCGAAAGGTAGCAGTGCCTCGGCCCAGCGCCGATTGAACTCCTCTTCATACAGAGCTGCTGCCGACGGATCATAGAGGATGATCATGTTTTCGTCATTGGATTCGGCGGCGTTCTTACTGAAGTTGAACGAACCAATCGCCACCGCCGCACTGTCCACGATCACCACCTTATGGTGGAAGGTGCGCGGATTGCCATCCAGCCGCACGTCCAGCCCGGCGTTGAGCATCGGAGGGCACGCGGAAAACTCGGTGTTGGCGCCACGTTGCTCAAATATGCCGAGCACCTCGACCCCCGCCGAGGCACGGTCAATCATGGCCCCGGCGAGGTCATCATCAGTGAACGAGAAGGCCATAAAGTGAAGGGTGGATTGCGCAGTACGGGCAAAGTCCACCAGACGCGGCATGACCCCGTCCTCTGGCGAGAAGTAACTCTCAACCCGGATGTCGCCGATGGTGAATGACGGGTAGGGCGTATTAGCGGGTGAGGTCGGGCCGAACTGGCCGTTGAACATCTCCTGGAACTCGGCCTCGTAATTCTGGGCCAGCTCCGGGGATCGGATGACAATGGCGTTGTTGTTGTTCCTGAACGTGTCATTGACCGTGACATTCCATGAGCCAAGCCACACCGTCGCGCTATCAAAGATAAAGAACTTGTTGTGCATGAACGCGCCGCGCTGGTCGGGCGTGGCAGGAATGCCTGCACCGATCATTTGCGTCATTTGTGGATCGTCCTCGGTGTGCTCGTCGTCGTAGACAATCTGCACTTCCACACCGCGGTTGTGGGCAGCGATCAGCGCATCGGCCACGTTCTGGAGGTTGAACTCAAACACGGCCAGATGGATGCTGGTCTGCGCTGCATTGATGAGGTCAATCAGGTGGGTCTCGATCCCACCGCTAGTGGTACCGCTGCTATACAGCGATGGCTCGGTGAAGTAGATGGTATAGTAATCTCCCTCCACCTGTGAGGCAGGGGGCGCTACGCCGCCGATCTCGTTCGGGCGTGGCGTTGCCAGGCCGAGCATCTGCAGGGCTGTGTCCCAACCGTAGATGATTCCCACTACGATCAGCAGCGCCAGGACGACCAGCCCTAGCCGCCATGAGACATTGCTGGTGCTGCTGCGACCGCTACTGCGACTGCGGCTACGCTTTGCCATTGGGCATCTCCCCCTTGAACTGAGATAGAACTTGGGCGAGTATGTCGGATGGAGACTGAGCCTGGGTGGCCTGTATAGCTTCCCGCAGGGCGTTCGCATCGAGGGCTACGCCAGGGACTGCAGAGGTGGCCTCTACTATCTTATCTAGCGCCCCGTCAATCTCTTCGACAGGCGGCTGGTTGCCGAGCACCCCCACCAGCTTGTTGATCCGGCGCACCAGCCTGCGCAGATTCTGGATGTGCGTTTCGAGCGCCTCAGCAGCCTGGGCATCGTCCAGCCCCGCTGTGCTTTCGGCCAGCCGCCGCGAAATCGCTACTGCCCAATCGATCAGTTGGGATGCCTCAACGTCGTCCATGTCCTCGGTCAGACTGGCGTCGTCAAGTATCTGCGTCGCCGCCCTTTTGATCCGCTCCTCCACGCTTTTGCCTCTCCCGGTTGTGCCTGTCCGGCCCTTGAGCCACATCATCACACCACTGGCAACCAGCACCACCAGTGCGGTCAGGGCTGCGATCCATTGTAGTGAAAGGGCCGACTCTCGCAAAACCCGCCTCCTCAGGTAACTCGTCATTCAAGCAGCAGGGGCACATCGCAGCGCTGGCAACCTTTTTGATAGCACAAGTGTACTACTCATGTAGAGCCGTTACAAGCGGCTGTACCTCATCGAGCAGGTCAGGATGCCCGGCCAACATGGCTGGCTCGCCGAGCTGCCACTCGCCGCCGCCGGGCTGCTGGAGAACCCCCCCGGTCTCGCTGATCAGCACGGCCCCTGCGCCCACATCCCACGGCTGGAGGCCAAAGTTGAAATACAGGTGCACCCTTCCAGCGGCCACATATGCCTGTGAGAGGGCTGCCGAACCAAACGCCCGCACAGTATGACAATGCGGAGCTAGAGCGCTCACTGTGGTCAAGGCGCGATGCCGTGCCTGAGGGGCGCGTGCCCAATCCAGGCTGATCACGGCCCGGCGCAGGGGTGCAGGCTTGATGGGGGGTAAAGCCTTGTTTCCGAGGCGTGCCCCCTGCCCGCGCGCGGCGCTGAATAGCTCATTGCGGTATGGATCATAGATCGCCCCGATAACTGGTTGGCCATCGATGGCAACACCAATAGACACGCATATGAACGGCAGCGCGGTCGTGAAATTGGTGGTTCCGTCCAGAGGATCGACCAGCCATACCACCCCCGCCGGGATCTGCCACCGCCCACCTTCAGCAGGGTGGTTTGATGGGTCTTCCTCGGCCAGGATCAGGTGCCCAGGGTGGCGTGCACGAATGACGGACAAGGCAGCGGCCTGTGCAGCATGATCGGTATCAGTGACCAGATCGCGCGGCCCCTTTTCGCGCACTTCATGGGGGCGGTCTGCCCGCCGCTTGATCGCGTTTGCTGCCTGCCGCGCGGCCAGCCGGGCGGTAGCAAGGAGAACGCGCAGCAACGACTCCATGTCCATTACCTGGATTTCTCAATCACCAACAGATGAGAAAGGCCCAACAGACGCAACGGCGTCCCCTCAAGCGCCTGCAGAACGGCCCGCAGTATCCGACCCGCGACACCGAAGCGGGCAATCAGGTTATCGTAGGCCCCAAAGATACGGGTGTGGTGGACCACCTTGACCGGTAGCCCATCCAGCAAGCGCAACAGCCCACCGCGCGTGTAGGCACGCACATGGGGGGCTAGGCGATTGCGCCACACATCAGGCAGGTAGTTGATCAGCGGAGTATTGCCGAAGTGATATTGCCCGCGCCAGTAGTAACCGTGAGTCTCGACGGGGTACCAACGATTCGGACAAAAGATCACCGCACGGCCTCCTGGCTTCAGCACACGAGCCATCTCGGCCACTGCCGCGCGGTCGTCCTGAACATGCTCAATCACCTCGTGAGACAGAACCAGATCAAAGCTGTCATCCGGGTAGGGTAGATGCTCGGCAGCAGCGACGTGGGATAGGGGAACCTGCTGCTGAGCCTCCCGAACCCGATCCAGCTCGATATCGAAGCCAATGACGTACGGCGAATCCGCCAGCAGGTGGATAGCGTACATGCCTACCCCCATGCCGTTAACCAGGATGCGCGCACGGCGTGTGAGGCCCCACTGGCGGATCAGAGCGAGACGGCGCTCCTGTCCCTCTCGCCAGACATAGCTTGGCGCGCCACGCTCGGCATACTTGCTCTCATCTCCCGGCCTTCTCTCCAACCTTTGAGGAGAGTGGCTGGAGGGTGTGCTCTCATCAACTTGCATCGGCCAGTTTTTGCTTGAGCATGGCGATGGGGGGGATGGGAGTCGGATCGACGCCGTAGGCCATCGCTAAATAATAGCTGATATAGTCACCGTATTGGATCAGATTCATCTGCTGGGCCAGGCGACTCCGACCACGCGCCTGGATTACCTCGGCAATGACCCCTGCCTCGCGCAGCAGTTTCTCAGTGACAACGTGACGTAGCGCCACGCGCGGGTGGTCATAGTCTGGGGAAACAAGCTGCACGACTTGGATGCGGTGGCGGTCGATTAGTTCCGGCGGGGCAATGATCCCGACAACCGCGTTGTGGTTAAGCTCCGGCAGCACCTCAAAGTAGGCGCTCGTTTTGGCGTTCTCGTTGAGCTGGGTCTTCCAGCGACGGGCGACGGGAGCTAGCAGCCCCGCAGCCCAGATGACCGGGATGCGATCCATCAACTGCCCGGCGATGCGCTTGGCGGAGTTGCGTGTGGCGCGAGAGGAGGCCGTCCATATCTCTCGGTCGCGGCGCATCTGCGCTATGGCCTCTTCGACTCCGGCGGCAAGATCGGGAGCCAGGTTCAGCCGGGCGGCGGCTCCCAGCAGCAAACCATACAACCAGCCGAGCGCTGCACGGGGTTGGGAGTCGTACTCGTACTTCCAGACCACGCCGCCTGACCTTTCAACAAGGGGCGCAAGCTGGCCGCCGGTGGTAATCGCCAGCAGCAGCGTGCTGCGCTCAGCAGCCTGCTGCGCGGCGGAGAGCGTCTCCTCAGTGGTCCCGGAGTGACTCAAAGCGATGACCAGCGTATGTGAGCCAGCGGCGTAGGGGGGTAAGTCATAATCCCGCACTACCTGAATGGGCAGGTGACAACTTGGCGCAGCCAGCGCTGCCAGCAAGTCGCCGCTGATAGCCGATCCGCCCATCCCGCAGATCATCACCTGCTCGGCGCGAGTGTAGGCAGCGGGAAGATTCAGCGTTTGCGCGCGCGCCCAGGCGCTCTCGAGCTGTTCTGGCAGCGCGTCGATGTGGCTCAGCATCTGCTGGGGGTCGATGGATGCAAAATTCGTGTTGTCGAGGAACATAGGTCTCCAATCGCCTTGAGAAGTGCGATGGCGGGGATTGTATCACAAATTGACTTGCTCACCCCGGCTTCGGCCCTCGGTAACTGGTCCGCAAAACCAAGGTATGAATGGCTGCATCCAATGACAAGAGGGGCGATTGCACCCCCCCCACCATCCTGGAACTTGGGTAAGATAAGCCCAATGCGGTGTACTATCCCTACGGATGACCCATCACCTGTCTTTTTGCCTTGAGGGTGTCATGGTAACTCGTACCAATACCTCTACCTCAAACCGCCGCCGCAAGCGCCTCGCCCGCCGTAAAGTTGCGCCGCTGGTGTTTATCGGTGCTGGCGGGCTGTTGGTGATGATCGCAATCGTGTTGGCGGTGAGCCTGGGCGGCAGCAGGGGCGGAACCGGGTTGACCCGCACTGATTTCGACTTGCCCACCCTGGACGGTGGTACATTCCGCCTCGTGGACCATCGCGGGCAAGTCGTGCTGGTGAACTTCTGGGCGACTTGGTGCCCTCCCTGCCGGGCTGAGATGCCGGGCCTCGATGCCTACTATCGCCAGCACCGCGAGAATGGCCTGGTAATGGTGGCGATCAATGTGGGTGAAGCGCCCATGCAGGCACGTGCTTTCGCTGAGGAAGGCAACTTCGCTTTCCCCATCGCCCTCGACCCTGATAGCCAGGTGGCTGATCGCTTTGGAGTCACCGGGCTTCCCGTCACACTGGTCATAGATGCGGAGGGACGTGTCGCCTACCGTCACGCCGGCGTGATCACCCGCGATGTGCTCGATGCACAGGTATTGCCGCTGCTGGGCGGGTGACCCATCCCCCTTTCCTGCCTGCACAAGCCGACATGAGTGTAGCGCGTTCATCGCGCCCCCGCCCGCGACCCCCTCGCGGGGTCAGGTATTAGCACCAGCCAAGATGTGGGGTCTGGCGTCAATGGCTCGGATGTTCGGGTTTTCTTCGGCGTCCGGCGGGGCCTGGCGGGGGGCGGGTATGCCGCGCCGAGCGAAGGTGTCAGGCCCGGCGGCGGGGCCGCGCAAGCTTCCGGCTGGGGCTTCAATCGGGTGGGACATTGCGCGGCCCCAGAGCTGGGGCCTGACCGAGCGAAGGCGCGGCCTGGCTGCGCTGGTGGGTCTTTAGGCGGCGGGCGATGCGCTGGCGGTAGGCGCGTTGCTTGCAGGCGTTGGAACAGTAGCGTGAGCGCGGTCCCCGTTGGGGCGTGAGGGCGTAGGGCGAGAAACAGTGAGCACAGTAGTTGAGTGTTTTGCGGTGGCGTTTGCGGTAGGCGCGGGCGCGGCAAATGTCGCTACAGTGTGTGCGTAGCTCGTGGGTTACTTCGAAGGGTCTTCCGCAGCCGTGACAGTTCTTCCACATTGGCTTCCTCCGTTGGCTGCAATTATAGCGTGGCGGCCCGGCGTAGGGGACGGGCCAGCACGAGGCCAGAATTTCGCTGCGGTGGAACATGGCCCGGCCCCGGAGCCGGGGCCGCTGGCTCGCTCTCCACGGCTCGTTGTGCCGGGCGGTAACGCTCCCACTGCGCGGGTTGCGTCCGGCGGGCGCTTCGCTCTGGCGGGGTGGCGAGAAGGCAGGAGGTTGGATTTGCGCGAGCGCGTGCCCCCCCGACGGCTGCGCGCGGAGCGCGCATAGAGCGAGGCGCGGGGCGCCGAGCGGAAAGCCGGAGGGGGGGACCGGCGGCACCCCTGCGCGCGCGGGGCGAGGCCTCCCCCTACCCCGAAGCTCAAACGCGCGCGCGGCCTGCGCCGCAAGGCGAAGCGCGCCGCGCCGAAGCAAGCGAAGCGCGCGAGGCGCTCCGGTGGCGCGCGAGCCGCAGCCCGGCTTGCCGGGGGCCGGAGGCCCGGCGCGGGGGCCGACCGGAGCGCCTTGCCGCTATAAAGGCGCTTTTTGGTTCGCCTTCCTGCCTGGGGTTCTTTTGGGCGGGATTCATTTCAGCTTTCAGGCGTGCTCTTGACGGGTCGAGGTGGTGAGCTTCATGAGGCGGTGGCGGCGATCTGCGGGCCGGGGTTGTCTGTCTGTGGGCTAGCGCCGACTGGCCTTCCGCTAAGGTGAGGTGTTAGACGGGGCCAGTCGGCGCGGGTTGGTGGTGAGGGTTTGGATTGGCGGCGTGACGTAGCCCTGAGCCAAAGGAGGAGACGCGCTTAGGTCCGGCCTGTTTAATCCTTTTCGTTGATTTCGTCGAGCGTTTGGCCTATGTCGTTGGCGAGAGTTTCGAGAACCATCGATAGGCGGGCGACGGCGTTTTCTAGCATGGCAAGGTGCTCGATGGCGCTGGCGTTTTCGGCTTGGTTGGCTTTGATGAGGCTGGCCAGCGAGATATTGTGCTGGCCGGCCTTTTCGATTTCTGGGATTAGGTCGAAGGTGAGTATCTCTTCCAGGGATTTGAGCATGGATACGATGAAGATGAGGCGTTCGGAGTTGATGGGGTATGGCATGGTGTTTCCTTTCGTGTAGCTTTATTTGCGATGGATGTTCCAGTTGCAGGGCTGGCCGTGCGTGGCGATGCCAGCCAGAACCCGGACGAGCTTGCCGCGCGCGGCTTGGAAAGCGTAGGTGTAGCCTTCGGCTTTGCGGGCTTGGAAGTAGGAGCGGATGGGGTTAGGAGGTGCTTGTTCGCGCAGGAGGATCATTGTCCATAGGTGTAGGGCGGCGCGGGCGGGCCGGTAGCCCTTGAGGGTCTGGGCGGTGATGGAGGATGATCCAGATTGGTTGCGCTGGGGGTGAAAGCCGACGACTGATCTTAGTTGGTTGGGTGGCATGAGGTGGGCTTGGCAGTGAGCGGCGGCGTGTAGGGCGGCGATGGCGAGAGTGGAGGCGCTGGGCACGGTCTGCCAGAGAGTGGTGGTCTTGGCGATGCTGGGTTCGTGGATCAGAGTTTCGAGGTGTTTGATGAGTTCGTCTTGTTGGGCTTGGGCGGTAGATAGCGATTGAGCTAGGGTGGTGACGAGGTAGTCGTAGGATGGCGGCGTGGGTAGATCGGGCGGTAGCGTTTTGATGAGTCGTAACAAGGCGGCACGGGCCGAGGCTGCGGCGTACTGGATGGGGAGCTTGGCGGTTGGCGTGGTGGCGAAGCTGGCGGCCAGTTCGTGTAGCTGGCTGGGCGTGGTGTATCCGGCTTTGATGGCACGGAGGTAGGTGTTGGGCGCGTCGGCTAGGGAGGGCCAGACATTGTAGGCCAGTTGTTTGAGGCGGTTGGTGGCGCGGACGGCGTCTTTGGTGGCGCGGCGGTGGGCTTCGATGGTGATGCGCAGGGCGTCGGTGAGGGCTTCGGCCTGGATGTTGAGGCGCTTGACTCCTCGGATGGGGCTGACGGTGTGGGCTATGGCGATGGCCAGCAGAGTGGCGGCGTCGATGCTATCGGTTTTGTGGCTTGAGATATGGGTTTCGCGGTAGCTCTTGGTGGTGGCGTGGTCTACCTGTAGGACTTCGGCGCCGAGGCGGTGTAGGGCGGTGATGATGGGAGCGGAATAGTGGCGGCCTGTGGGTTCGAGGGCGACGATTGCGCCAGGTGGGACGATCAGGCTGAGGGGGGTCAGCCAGTCGCCGTTGAGAAAGATGGTCTTGGTGGTGGTGGGGGTGGCGATGGTGATGGAGCCTGCTGAGATATCGATTCCTGCGTGCATGACCCTTGACCTTTCCCTTTATGCTGGGCCGCGCGGCGCGGCACTTGTTCGCAGTGTGCTCTTTACGCTGGCTGCGTCTTTAGCTCTGCATGGGGTCTTGGCGCTCTGATGCGCGGCAATGGCGGATACGGTGGTGCTCCACATTTTGCGCGCTTGCTGCCGTCCGTGAGGAGGCGCATTGACGGCAGTATGGGCGCGGCTAAACTTTGGCACTCTGTTCTATTGTATGGACAAGTGCTAAACTTAAAGCAATGGACCTGAAGGGCGCTGAGCCGCCGGCAGAGGGATGGCATCAGCGCAAGGCCATGTTTGCCACCTGACTGGGAGAGAGGCTATCTTGATCGGCTCGACGCTCAAAGGACGCTATCGCATCTATGATAGGCTCGGCGCGGGCGGAGCGGCCACCGTCTACCTGGGGCGCGATCAGCAGACTGGGCAGATGGTGATCGTCAAGGTGGTACATAACCACCTGGTCAACGACAAATTCATGGGCCGCTTTCAGCGCGAGATCGAGCTGTTGCAATCATTGCATAACCCGCACATCATCCAGCTTTACGACTGGGCGCTCCAGGAATACGATGCACAGAGTAACCAGACGATCAGCTACATCGTGGCCGAGTTCGTCGAAGGGCATACGCTGGCTGACATCATCGACACACGCGGCCCACTAGAGGAGTCGGTCGGTCTGGCCATTGCCCGACAGGTATCATTGGGCCTATCCGATATCCACCGACAGGGCATTGTCCACCGTGACATCAAGTCGCAGAATGTCATGATCACGCCTGCCAACATGGCAAAGATCATAGACTTTGGCATTGCCAAAGGGCAGGGCCAGCAGACCCTGACCGCTTCAGCGCACTTTGCCGGGACGCTGTACTACGCACCGCCGGAGCAGATTTTGGAGGCACATGGGGTCGATCATCGCGCCGACCTATACGCGCTGGGCGTGGTGCTGTATGAGATGCTGACCGCCACCCTGCCCGTGAAGGCTCGTGAGTTCGGCACGGTGGCCTCGCGGATTATCTCCGGCAAACTTGACCCGATCACTGGGGTCAGCGAGCCAGTCGCGGAGCTGGTCACAGACATGCTGGCCCTAAAGCCGGAAAACCGCCCTGCCTCTGCTGACGAGGTTGTGGCACGGATCGACCGTATTCTCAACAGACAGCAGGTACAGCAGATCATCGACCTTGACCTCCCCGCCACGACCACCCGTATGGAGCCACTGCGCCTGTCAGCGGGCGATGTGGAGGCCCCCCAGTTTGAGATTGTGACACCCAATGGGCAGACCATCCCGCTGCGCCTACGCGAGACGATCATCGGGCGCAGCCACCCACGCGATGCAACCGTGCCGGATATCGACCTGTGGACACTGGGCATTGAAGGCGCCCGGACGGCCTCACGCCGCCACTGCCGGATATTCCTCGAAGGGGGCGGCTATTACCTGGAGGACCTGGGCAGTATGAATGGGACCCAGCTCAACGACCAGCATTTGGAGGCTAACCAGCCCCGGCTCCTGCACGAGGGCGACCGGATCACAGCGGGGCGAGTGGTTCTGGTCTTCCGGCGGGTGGGCTAGAGGCTGGCCTAACCAGAAACTTGCCAGGGTACGGGTTGTGAGACGGATCACCAAACAAGCCCTTCAGCGTTAACCTTATGACTCCCAGGCCAATCTATCTGGACTACAACGCCACGACTCCAGTTGCCCCGGAAGTGGTCGAGGCAATGCTGCCCTACTTGACGGAGCGCTTTGGCAACCCGTCAAGCAATCACCTATATGGCCGCGAGGCGCGTGAAGGCATGGAACAGGCACGGGAGCAGATCGCTGCGCTGCTGAACTGTAGCTCCGGAGAAATCATCTTCACTAGCGGTGGCACGGAGTCGAACAACACAGTTATCAAAGGAGTCGCGGAGGCGTACCGCCAGCGCGGCAGGCACATCGTCACCACTGCTATCGAGCACCCTGCTGTGTTGGAGCCATGTGATTGGTTAGCGGCACAGGGGTTTGAGATCACCATTCTGCCCGTTGACGCGCTGGGGCGCGTTGATCCAGCAGATGTGGAGCGAGCGATCCGGCAGGACACCATCCTCGTCTCGGTGATGCTCGCCAACAATGAGGTCGGTACGATCCAGCCGGTGGCGGAAATCGCGCAGATCGCCCATGCGCGCGGCGTGCTGGTGCACACCGATGCGGCACAGGCGGTGGGCAAGATTCCAGTGAGCGTGCCCGATCTCGGCGTGGACTTTCTATCTGTTGCCGGGCACAAACTATATGCACCTAAAGGCATTGGTGCGCTGTACGTTCGCCAGGGCACTCCCTTGCCGAAGTTCATGCACGGGGCAGGCCACGAGGGAGGCCGTCGCGCGGGGACGGAGAACATCCCTTATGCAGTTGCCTTAGGCCAGGCCGCCGTGCTAGCTCACCGGGGCCTGCCGCATGACATAGAACACATGCAGGCTATGCGCGACCGGTTGTGGGCTGGCCTGAGGGAGCACGTCCAGGACATTCGGCGCAATGGCGACCCCGATCACAGCCTGCCCAACACGTTGAGCGTCAGCTTCCGCGAAGTGGAGGCGAACACCCTACTGACCCACATCAGCGACCGGATAGCCGCGTCTGCGGGGGCCGCCTGCCACGCAGACTCGATCGCGTTGTCGGCAGTGCTCCAGGCAATGAAAGTCCCCCTTGACTACGCGATGGGTACGCTTCGGTTGTCGGTTGGCAGGCTGACCACTCACGACGAAGTGGATCAGTCAGTCGGGACGATAGCAGAGGCGGTGAGGGTGATACGGGGTCGCTGAAGGCCGGGTTGCTATTTTTCAGATGGGTGTCTAAACTATTGCCAGCAAACTCTGAACAGCTATCCAGCGCAGGCGGATACTGCCCCGACGCTGGTTTGACCGAGAGGGATTCATGACCATCCATGCTGTGCAGCGGGTGGTGGGTGTGCGATTTGGCAGGGTGGGGAAAGTGTACCACTTCGATGCCTCCGCCTACCCGGAGTTAAAACCAGGCAGCTACGTGATTGTTGAGACCGCGCGCGGTCGTCAGCTTGGGCAGGTGGTCCACTTCGTGGAGCCTGCCGCAGCCGACTTAACCACCTTGAAGCCGATCAAAGGCCCGGCCTCCGGGCGAGAGCTGATGATGGGCAAATTATGGGAGGCTAAAGAGGTTGAGGCGCTGATCACATGCCGGGAAGCCGCTTCAAAGCTGCCAGAGCTGGCGGCGGCTAAGTGGGTTAAGGCCGATTACAACTACGATGGTAGCCTATTGACCTTCCTGTACACTTCGGAGGAGCCGCTTAACACTGGCCGACTACGCCGCCAGCTCGAAAATCGGTTCCATGCCCGGATCGAGATCCGGCGGATCGGCGCGCGGGACGCAGCCAAGCTGCTCGGCGAGTACGGGGCATGTGGTGGCCCGCGCTGCTGCTCCACCTACCTGACCGAATTCAGCCCGATCTCTATCAAAATGGCAAAGGCGCAGGGCATTTCTCTCAACCCCTCGGAGATCACAGGAATGTGTGGGCGGCTCCGCTGCTGTCTGGTCTACGAGTATGAGCAGTACATCGAGGCTAAGAAGCACCTGCCCAGGCTTGGCAAACAGATCGGCACGCCTTATGGCCCTGGAAAGGTAGTCGATCTTAACCCGCTGGCTGACCGGGTGACGGTGCTGGTGGGCGAGACCCGATACGATCTGGGACGGGAGCAGCTGATCCCACTGGAGCAACTGCAGGCGTTACGTGACAAGTCTGCCTTGGGTTGCACTCGTGAGGGAGTGGGCGGGGTGTGCGAGTGTGGAGCACGCATCCGACCTGCAGTCCCAACACCCCAATCCACATCATCGGAAACCGCTTCGGATTCGTCGCACCAGCCCAGGAGCGCCACTACTCCACCCCCCGAATCGCCCCTGCCTCGACAAGCCAGAACTACGGACGGCTCCCCTGACCAGCGCCAGCAGGGCCATCGTCGTCGCAGGCGGCGAGGAGGGCGCGACCGGCGCGAAGGCCGCCAGAACCAACAGAACCTATCCTGAACACCTTCATGGTCGTCGGGTGGTGGAACCCGCCGTGATCCCCTTCCCGACGCTGTGTAATGGGCGAATCAGTCAAAGTTCGCACAACATAGCTGGTGCATACTTCTCCTAAACGACGGCCTCACTCGCAAATGTCCAGATCGCCTCCGGCGCGCCGTCCGAGGGCCTCAATGAGGCAGGTTCTACTTCGCCTCTCAAGCTCACCCTTCACACCTCCCCCCGTAACCGCGCCGCTAACGCTGTGTACCGCCTCGATACGCTCTCGTTTCTCACTGCAATAGCAATCGCCTTGTTCGATCCGACCAGAACCACCGCCTCCTTGGCGCGGGTGATGGCGGTGTATAGCAGGTTGCGTTGCAGGAGTAGGTAATGTTGCGAGACAATCGGCATCACCACCAGCGGGTATTCACTGCCCTGTGCGCGGTGCACGCTGATCGCGTAGGCGTGCATCAGTTCCTGTGCTTCCAACCAGTCGTAGATGACCAGCCGGTCGTCGAACAGGACCGTCATGGTCTGCTCAACCGAATCGATGGCCCGGATTCGTCCTACATCTCCGTTGAAGACGTCCTTCTCGTAGTGGTTGCTGGTTTGCAACACCTTATCGCCAACACGGAAGAGACGCCCACCCAGAACGCGCTCCGCGGCGCGACCTGGCGGGTTCAGAGCTGCCTGCAACCGTTGGTTAAGCGCCGAAACCCCCACGGGCCCTCGGTACATTGGCACGATCACCTGAATATCATCCACGGGATGCACACCAAACCGCCGAGGGGCACGATGTTGCACAATGTCCACTACGAGGTTAGCGGCCCTCTCTGGTTCGTCGCCCACATTAAACAGGAAAAAGTCATTCGCATCGTCGGTGAAGAGGGGCATCTTTCCCTGATTCACCCGATGCGCATTGGTGATGATCCGGCTGCCTTGCGCCTGCCGGAAGATCACGTCTAGCCGCGTCACAGGAAATTGGCCCGACTCAATCAGGTCGCGCAGCACATCCCCTGCCCCCACGCTAGGCAACTGATCCGCATCGCCCACCAGCAGCAGATGCGAGCCTGGCTCAATTGCTCGGAACAACGCATAGGCCAACACCTCATCCAGCATGGAAGCCTCATCTACGATCACCATATCCACTGGGATCGGGTTGCCCTCATGGAACGTGAACCCTTGCGGGGTATATCCCAACAGACGGTGGATCGTTCGGGCGGGTTGGCCCGTCGCCTCGCTAAGACGCTTGGCTGCACGCCCGGTGGGAGAGGCCAGCGCAAACGACTTGCCTGCCTGGCACAGAGCGCAGATTAATGTCCGCAGTGCGGTAGTTTTGCCCGTGCCAGGCCCACCAGTCAAGAGACTGACCTTGTTCAGCAACGCCGCCTGCACTGCCGACCGCTGCTTTGCCGATAGCTCGACGCCTGACTCGGCAGCAGCGCGACTCACTGCCGTCTCGACATTCGCTGCGGTGAAGGAATCGAGGCGCGAACCGGGATCATCCTTCATCTTCCGCAACTGCCGTGCGATCCCCACCTCCGAATGGTAGTACGGCGGCAGATAGATGCTGCGATCTGCCTGCCCCTGGGGCGGAGGGGCGCTGATCTTGACCAGGCCCGCCTGCGCAGCCCGCTCGATAGCCGCCAGCACGTCTGGCCCGGGCACGTCAAGCAGCTTGGCGGCACTCTCGGCTAGCTCTGTTTCGGGCAAGAAGACGTGCCCCTCATCGAGGGCTTGGTTCAAAGTGTACACCACCCCTGCTTCCAGGCGGGTGGGGTGGTCAGCGGGCAGGCCAAGGTTGCGGGCGATCTGATCCGCTGTCTTGAAGCCCACTCCGTGAATGTCCTGCGCCAGTCGGTACGGATCGCGCTCCACCTGGGGAATCGAGTCATCGCCATATGTCTTGAAGATCCTCACCGCCAGCGAGGTGCTGACCCCATGACTCTGCAAAAACAGCATCACCTGCTTGATCTGCTGCTGCTCAGCCCAGGCACGGGTGATCATTCCCACACGCTTCGGGCCGACTCCGTCCACCTCGTACAGCCGTTCCGGCGTGCGGTCCAGCACATCCAGCGTCTCCATCCCGAAGTGGCTGACGATCCGCTCCGCGATCCCTGGCCCGATGCCCTTGATCATCCCTGACCCCAGGTAGCGTCGGATCCCTTCGACCGTCGCAGGCGCCAGGCGGTAGACGTTGTGCGCCCGGAACTGCCGCCCATAGGTGGCGTGAGTCTGCCACGCCCCCTCCAGCCGGACGCTCTCACCAGGCTGGAGGTCGGGCAGATTGCCCACCACCGTCACCAGCCCCTCGTCGTTGCGCCCGCTCCAGAAGCTGAGGGGGGTGGTTGGCGCCAGGCGAATTACGCTGTAGCCATCCTCTGAGTTGACGTACGTGATGCGCTCAACCGATCCTTCGAGGATTTCAAGATCCATGGGGTGAAAAGGGCGCAGGCTCTTACAGCCTATGGCGTGGAGGTAGCGGCTGGTACAGGAG
>Ga0209101_1000879_pt1 | contig 24037 bp, 16 predicted proteins | sample ConPoolayeCmetaG_FD_185481 | JGI IMG/M metagenome (GOLD analysis project Ga0209101, IMG submission 185481) | Hot spring microbial mat communities from California, USA to study Microbial Dark Matter (Phase II) - Cone Pool mat layer C metaG... ...
CCGACCCGGCGTAAAACGCCGGGCCTCTAGACCGCCTGCGGCGGACAAGGCCCGTCAACGGGCCTGTATGCTCCGCACGCGTTGAAATGAGACGTTTCTCGAATAAGAGCTTATCCCAAAAGTTCCCTCTCCCTCTGGGAGAGGGTTAGGGTGAGGGCAAGCGTGCATCGGGATCGACCGGAAAGAAAGTCGTTGTGATTTCGTCCGCCCTCACTCCCGGCCCCTCTCCCGCAAGCGGGAGAGGGGAGGTTGTAGGATAGGCTCTAAGAAGGACTCATATTCGGCCGCGCGGAGTATAATTGTTGCACGATTCGGCATACTGTCCCCGGAATTCACGCGCGGATGGTCGAGCTAAGTTTATGCGACGCGGCTGTATCATTAGATTATCTAATGGCAAGGGATTGCTTGCAGCAAGTCTGCTAATGCGTTTACTGGCGAGGATCGACTGTCTTTAGATTGCGGGTTCAGGGGCGAGTTGGCGAAACCTGGCCGGCGGGCGTGGATAAGTATTGCTAATTCTAGTTATAAGCCATAAGGAGGTTATCTAATATTTCAGCTCGTGCTAAAATGTTGGTTTTGCGACAATTCCTCGGGAGTCTTCAGGGAGTCTGGCGGATGAGTTCCCATCGCTCCAACGGCAGCGATGCCGCGCGGAAGTTTCCCAGGCAGCGAAGCATCGTGATGGCGTCGGGCAAAGACTCCCAAGGCCCGGTCGGTTGCCCAGGCGGTCGGGAAGGGGTCGACGCCTGTTTTTCCGGAGGCGATTGCGTGGCTTCGGGTCCCGTGGGCGGGCTTGCCTTGGAGGAAGGCCCATCCTGCCGTGTGGATTATTCGCACCTGGACATCCGAGGGAGGAGTACAGCGGCGAAGGCGTGCCCGCCGGGGCCAGTTGCCCGAACCGATCCCAGCACGCTTTCCGCGGTCTTGCTTCAAACGCAGTACGGCCGGGACGTGCCGGTGGTCTCGTCCGTTCCCCTGTTCCTCGGTCTTTCCGGCTCGACCGACGGCGTTCGGGACCACGAGGAACACGTTGCCCTGGGCGCGGCGTTGGCTGGAGTCACGCTGGTCTGCGGCGGAAGCGCCTGCGTTGACCCGCTGCTAGAGCTGGGTTCGCGAAAAAAAATCCTCACGGCCCCGGGATTGGATCGGTGCATTCGCGCCTACCGCCAAAACCATCGTGGGCTGGGCGAGCTTTTGGTGCGGATGGACAGCGAGGACGCCCGGCTGGGAATGGCCGAGTATCTGATCGACAACCATGGCCTGGAGGCGATCGAACTGAAGTGGGGGCAGGGGGCTGCCTCGTGGGACGGTGACATAAGGATAGATTCCCTCACCAAGGCCTTGGAACTCCAGCGCCGCGGCTGCCTCGTCATTCCCGACCCCTCGAATCCCCTGGTCCAGGCCGCGTACCGAAACGGCGCGATCCAACAATTCGAGCACCATCGGCGACTGGGATTTTTCGACCAGGAGCTTTTGCTCGCCGAATGCGAACGCCTGCGGCGCCTGGGTTTCCAGCGGATCACGCTCAACGTTGGGAATTGCGGACCGCGCGAGCTGGCCCTGGCCCTGAAGTGGGGCAGTAAGGCCAAAATCGATCTGTTGACTCTTGGTGGCTGGGGCGGCGGGACGGGGATGAGTTCCCGTGGAGTGATGGAGGAAGGCGCCGGTCCGAGCCTCTTGCTCCACGCGGCCGCGGTCCAATCCGCCGACCGTTTGGCGGCTGAGGGCCAGCGCGTGCCGGAACTTGCTTTTGCGGGAGGGTTCAGCGGCGAGGACCAGTGGTTCAAGGCCCTGGCCCTCGGTTCGCCTTACGTGAAGGCCATGGCGATAGACGGGGCCTCGATGGCCCCCGGCGAGATCGTCGCCAGCGTGGCCCGGTGGAGAGAAAACGGCGGTCGGTTGCCCCCCGCAAGCCGCCTCAGCCAGACGCCGCCTGAAATCTGCGCGTATTGCGAGGAGTTGGCCGGCATGTTGGGCAAGGACGAAACGGCCAAGCTCCCGCTGGTGGCCATCGCCGTCTATGCCTGGGTGCGGAAGTTGAGCGATGGCTTGCGGCAAAGGATGGCCAAGGCCGGCTGCCTCAACCCCGACTCGATCCGCCGCGACGATCTCGTCAGCCTCACGCGCCAGTGCGCCGACGTGACGGGCATTCCTTGCCTCGCGGACGCCTGTCGCGAGGAGGCCGCGGCAGCGCTCGACGCTTGATCTGCCGCCGGTCGGCCAAACGCGCCGCGTTGACCGTGAAGCGAAGCGATGGGATACTTTTTGCCTGGGCGCCTTTGTCGCGATGGCCTGGTCAGGGCACGCCGTCGAGGCGGTCGCGGGAGTGCCGCTCGGCGGCAACGGTCAAGCAATTTCGTGGAAAGCAGGTGATGTCATGGCGTTCCCGGCGTCTTGGAGGGCGGAATCTTCGAATCGGTTGGGTTCATCCGTGTGGCCGCGTTTTCCGGCCGCATGGTTGTTGGTCCTTCTCGGCGCGGTCGTCGGCATGGCGGGGCCGGAGCGTGCGACGGGGGCCGCGAAGCCCAGTCCTCCGAACATCGTGCTCATCCTCGCCGACGATCTAGGGTACGGCGAGTTGGGCTGCTACGGTCAGGAGAAGATCAAGACGCCGTGCCTGGACCGCATGGCCCGCGAGGGCTTGCGGTTCACTCAGTTCTACGCCGGGGCAACGGTCTGCGCCCCGTCGCGATCGGTCTTGATGACCGGGCAGCATCACGGGCATACGCGGGTGCGAGGCAACGCGGGCCCCGAGAACCCGGCCGCCCAGGCCCTCCGCCCCGAAGACCGGACGGTGGCGGCCGTGCTCAAGGCGGCGGGCTATGCCACGGGCTTGGTGGGCAAATGGGGGCTGGGCGACGTGGGCGAGGCCGCCACCGGCCTGCCCCGGCGGCACGGGTTCGACCTGTTTTTCGGATACCTGAACCAACACCACGCCCATAACCATTTTCCCGATTATCTTTGGCGCAACGAAGCCAAATCGCCGCTGCCCAACGAGGTCGTGGCCGTGGGGACCAGCGGCGCGGGCTACGCGACGAAGGCCGTGGCGTTCGCCGACGACCTGTTCGCCGACGAGGCGATCCGCTTCGTCAGCGAACACCGCGATCGGCCGTTTTTCCTCTTTTGGTCGATGGTCATTCCGCATGCCAACAACGAGCGGACGGTGGCCTTGGGCGACGGCGCCGACGTGCCGGACTATGGTCCCTACGCCGACGCCGATTGGCCCCGGCAGAACAAAGGCCACGCCGCGATGATCACGCGAATGGACGGCTACGTGGGCCGGATGCTGGACCACCTCCGCAAGCTGGGTCTGGCCGAGAAGACGCTCGTGTTGTTCAGCTCCGACAACGGCCCCCACAAGGAAAGCGGCCATGATCCTCAATTGTTCCGGCCGAGCGGCCCCTTGCGGGGCTTCAAGCGGGACCTGTACGAGGGCGGGATTCGGGTCCCGATGCTCGCCTGGCGTCCCGGCGTCGTTCCCCCGGGCCGAACCACGACCCACGTCGCCTATTTCGGCGACTTCATGGCCACGGCCGCCGAGTTGGCCGGCGCCGAGGTTCCCGCGAACACCGATTCCATCAGCTTCGTGCCGACCCTGGAAGGACGCGACGGCCAACAAAAACGGCACGAATTCCTTTATTGGGAGTTCCACGAGCGAGGATTCAGCCAGGCCGCGTTGTTCCAGGGGCGCTGGAAAGCGGTGCGTTCGCGGCGTCTGGACGCCCCGTTGGAACTGTACGACCTTCAAGCCGATCCTGGCGAAACGCGGAACGTCGCCGCGGAACACCCGGCGGTCGTCGACCAGATCGACCGCTATCTCAAATCGGCCCGAACCGACTCGCCGGATTGGCCCGTCAGGTCTCTGCCGCCGGGCAAGAAGGGTTTGCAGGGACGGCGCTGAGGGCGGACGCGCGGTCGGGTTTCCTCCGCCGACTCAACGTGGTTTGCCCTCGTCCGTCACATGGATCACGGCGATTTGATGCTCGGGCATGGCGGCGATTTTCCGGGCGGTTGCTTCCAGTTGGGCGTCGGCTCGGCGGTTTTCGGTCGAGGGCGAAGCGGCCGAAGGCGAGGCGGCCGACTTCGCCCGCGGCGCGAAACCCACCAACAACGCCGTCAGAGCCGGGGCGGGGCGGAGTTCGGCGGCCCGACCGGTTCGGGTGTTCTTGATCCGCACGACGAGCTGTTCCCCTTCCTCCCAATGCAGCGTCCGCTTGCCCAACGTGGCCCCCGTGCCCATTTGCAGGCCGTCCAGGAAACACGATTGCGGCGGTCTGGCCATCGGGCCGCGGCAGGTGACTTCGACGTCGAAATATCCCTGGGCCTCGACGGCGCGGAGCCCGGCCATCCCCATCCTCGCCCCCGCAACCACCGCCGGACCGAGATGCCCATGAAGCTGCACGACCGCCGCCAGCCACGCCGGGTCGGACGGTTGAGGTTGGAAATCAGGTTGGGGAAGCCTCGGGGTGGGCGGTTCCCCCCAAGCCATCGCGCCGCACCCCAATACCAAACAGGAAAAGACCCATCGGCTCATGAGAAAGTCCTCGGCCAGCGTGTTATGGTTCTCATGCTAGTATTACCAAGGGATTGTAACCTGGCGCGTGCCGGACGCAAGCGGGACCCGCGGATCGGCGAACGATGAACGAACGATTGCTTTCCGGGCTTTTGCTGGCGATGACGGCGATCTGGGGGTGGACCTTCACCGTGGTGAAGGACGCGGTGGCCGTCCATGGCGTCGTCTCGTTCCTCGCCGCCCGGTTCGCGATCGGCGCGGCGTGCCTCGCGGCGCTGGGCGGACGCAGGCTCACCCGGCAATCCACGCTGCTGGGCAGCCTGATCGGCTTGATCCTGGCGGCGGCTTACCTGTGCCAGACCTTCGGTCTGCGGCACACCACGGCCACGCATTGCGGATTGATCACCAGCTTGTTCGTCCTGTTCGCCCCGCTGGCCAACCGCGTGCTTTTCGGCGCGCCAACGCCGCGCGTGGTCTGGGTGGCGATCGGCGCGAGCCTGCTGGGCCTGACGCTGTTGATGGCGGCGGGGACCTCGCCCTGGGCCTGGGGCGACGTCGTGACCTTGGGAGCGGCCGTCGGATTCGGCCTTCAGATCGCGATCCTCGATCGGCACGCCCGCCGCCACGACCCGCTGGGCCTCGCCTTGGCCCAAGTCCTTTCCGCGGCCGCGATTCTGTCGTGCGTCGGGCCGCTGGCCGAGCCGTTCCACTGGCCGAGCGGCCCGGTATGGTTTGCGATTCTGCTCACCGGCGTGGTGGCCACGGCGATCGGCTTTTACTTGCAGACCCTGGCCCAACGCCAGTTGTCGGCCGCCCGTGTCGCCGTCATCTTCAGCTTGGAACCGGTCTTCGCCGCGTTTTTCGGACATTGGCTGGCGGGCGACCGGCTTTCGGCCATCCAATGGTTCGGCGCCGCGTGGATGTTCGCCGCGGTCCTCCTGGCCGAGGTTGTCCCCAAGACTCGCGCGCCGGACACGATCCTGGACGCCGCCCAACGAGTTCCGCGGCAAACCCCAGAACCTCGCGAAGCTCAGGGCCACGACAAACTGCGTCAAGGACGCTCCAGACCGTTGCCTGATCGCGAGAATCGGGCTACGATGAACCATGACCTCGGTGGACGATAGGGCAACGCCGAGGTGCGACCCGAGGGCGACCCGGGGGCCAGGACCGGAGCCGCGGCCGGGCTGCGCCTGGCCCTGCTCCCCTTCTGCTCCGGGATGGGCATGAAAGCGAAAAACCTCCGCGGCATGATGCCGCGACCGTCCGGCGGGATGCCTTCTTCAACCCGGCAGCCTGCAGCATCAGGATTCCATTTCACGCTGAACCAAGACGGAGGGCTGATGATCTCCGAGTAGGATTGGTCGCACTCATGAGCACATCGCTGCAAAAAATGCGAGCGTTCACCCTGGTCGAGCTGCTCGTCGTGATGGCGATCATCGGGGTGCTCATGGCGCTGCTGCTGCCGGCCGTGCAGGCGGCCCGCGAGGCGGCGCGGCGCGCTACCTGTACGAACCACCTGAAGCAGATCGGAGCGGCCTTGCACCAATATCATGAGACGCATCGGATCCTCCCCTTCGGGTGTGGCCCGGACGATGACGGCGGGGCGTCGTCCATCGGCACGCTCAACGCACGCCGGTACTCGGCCCATTCGCAGATGCTGCCGTACCTCGAACAAAAGGCGGTCAGCGACGCCATCGACTTTCGCGTCGCGCCCTTCCATCCCTACGTGAACGCGGCCATGATGGACCCGGCCGTTTACGCTTCGCCGGTGCAACTGGTCGTCAACGGCCGGGCCGCCGTGACGAAGATATCGATCTTCCTCTGTCCCTCGGACGGCGACCGCCTCCAGTCGCCGTGGGGACACAACAACTACCGCTCGTGCAATGGGAGCACTTGGTCGGGCCGCTCCGGCAATGGCATGTTCGGCCAGAACAACGGCGTGCGCTTCGCCGAGGTGGGCGATGGCCTGTCGAACACCGCCATGTTCAGTGAGCGGGTAAAGGGAACCTGGAACGCCCTGGAACAGGATACACAGGCTGACGTCTACAACATCGCCGGAGTGTGGACCGAGGCGTCGTTTCGGAAGGCGTGCGCGGCGCTGACGCCGCAGCAGGCGATGGTTTACCCTCACGACTTCGACGGGGGCCAGACGTGGCTGGAGGGGAACATGAATTGGACCCGCTACAACCACCTGTTGCCGCCGAACCGCATCGCGTGCAAGAATGGCATCACGTGGGATGGGGTGGCGATGCCTGCATCGAGCCGGCACCCGGGGGGAGTACACGTCTTGTTCGGCGACGGCGCCGTACACTTCGTGGCCGACGTGGTTGACGAGGGCGTATGGCTCGGGGCCGGAACGATCGCGGGCCGTGATCGCTCGATCGAGTTCTGAGAAAGAACCCGCATGGCGGCCTAGCGCAAGCACCGGCGGGTTCTGAGAGCAGCAGAACATGAACCGTCTGCGCCTGGTACTACTATGGGCGGGAGCGCTGGCGGCGCCCGCGTTGCTGCAAGCTTCCGAGCGGCCGATGGTCGAACGGCGCTTCGATTTTCGCAACGGACAGTTCGACAACACCCAGTTGCGCCCCATTGGAGAAGGCACGGCCAGGCTGCTTCAGCCGGGTCCAGACGGTTTGCGGGTCAGCATTCCCGGCGGCGCGGCTCCGGACCGGGTGGGTTTCAAACCGCAGTGGACCATCGAAGGCGACTTCGAGATCACGGCGTCGTTCGAGGTCGCGCGGGCGGACAAACCCGACAAAGGCTACGGCGTCGGGCCGGGACTGCACCTCATGTTCAAGTCGCCAGGCGAGGACGCCGCCACGCTTTCGCGCCTGATACGCGTCAAGGAGGGCGAGGTCTTCGGGGCGCACTACGCGACGTCCGACGATCCCAAGAAGCCGAAACAGCGCAATCGACGCGTCAAGTTGTCGCCGGCAAGCGAGCGGTCGGGCAAGCTTCGGCTGGTTCGCTCGGGCGACACGCTAAGCTATTTCGTGGTCGATGGAAACGCGGATGATTTCCGAAAGATCGATCAAGGCCCCGTCGTGAGGGACCCCGTGGGACAAATCTGGTTCGTGCTGAACCGCCACGGCGCCAGCACGGCGGCGCAAGTCGTCTGGAAAGACCTGACCGTTCGCGCGGAGGCGGTCCGCGACCCGAAGGCGCGCGGCCGGGGCGTGCCGATCGCAATCGTCGCGGGAGCGTTGGCGGCGTTGGCGGCGCTGGCCGGCGGGATCTGGTACTGGCGCACGAGAAAGGCGCGCGCCGCGAAGGGCTAAGGGGCGACTCGCTCGACATGGTAGCTGAGGGTGCCGGAGAGCCACCTGCGCATTCCTTGCGGCTGCCTTCGGATGGCACGCCCGGAGTCTTCGACGGGCGTGATGTTGCGGTACCGGCCGGCCGACTCCGACCACGCCCCTCGCAAAACCTCAGGGCGCACCACCCGACCGCAAACTTGACCACCCAGCAGGCATCAGGTCTAATTCCATGGCGTGCCTTGCGACTTCAAGTTAGCAACTGGACTTTTGCAAAGTGTAATTTGGGCTTGTGAAAATGGGCAAGTTCGGCTTCAATTGGGGGGCGTTTGAGGTGGCACGCGGCAGCCAGGGAGGGCAGAGGCATGCCAGGGATCATCGAATTTGCCCAGGTGGTTCAGGATGCGGTGGAACGGTTTGGCGACCTGTTTGCCAACGAGCCGGAGGGCCGGCATTTCGCCGAGTACCTCACGGGCCTGATGATCGCTGCGCGGAAGTCGGTCTTGGGGATTAACCAGGAGTTCGCCCAGACCACCGACCAGTCCTGCCTGAACCGGTTCATCACCAAGGTGGACTGGGACGCGGAAGCGCTCAACGAGCGCCGGCTTCAGTGGCATCAGCAGGACTCCAGCACCCGCTACACCGACCGTGGGGTGATTGCCATCGACAACGTGCTGATCGACCACGACGGGCAGTTCATCCAGGACGTCGGCTGGTTCTGGGACCACGCCGAAGGGCGGAACAAGATCGCCCACGACTACTTGATTGCCAACTACGTCTGCACCAGCGGCAAGCACTATCCCCTGGAATTCCGCTGGTTTCGCAAGCGGGACCAGTGCGAGGCCAGCGGCGAGGAGTTCCTCGACCATACGAAACTCTGCTGCCAGTTGGTCGATTGGGTTTGCCAGCGGGAGATTCCCGGCGACTTCACTTTCGACAGCTACTTCACCAACGCGGAGATTCTCAACCACATTCACAGCAAGCGGGACCGTTTTGGACGGCCGCGAGGCTACGTGGGGGACCTGAAGTTCAACCGCAAGGTGGAGTGGAAGGGCGCCGTGATCCGTGTCGATGAACTGGCGGCCCAAATCGTTCCGGAGGACCGCAAGCCCATCCGCCGCGGCAAGAAGCAGCAATGGTGCTTCACGGCGACCTTGCACATCCCCGGAGTCAAGCACAAGGTCCGCATCGTGGTATTGTGGAAGAAGAAACGTGACCAGGAAGCGTGCAAAATCCTGGTGACCAATCGCGTCGCCTGGGAGGTGAGTCGGATTCTCTTGGTTTACCGGTATCGCTGGGCGGGGACGGAGACCTTCCATCGGGACGGCAAGCAAGAGTTGGGCATGGGAGATTGTCAGCTCCGCAACGGCCAGGGCCAGACCCGGCACATGTACCTGGTCATGCTGGCGTACTCTCTCCTCATGGATCAACTCGGGCAGAACCGTGCGAAAGCGTGGGCCCTCCGCAAGCTGACGACCATCGGCGAAGCCTGCCGCGCGGCGCTGCGCGAGACCATGCGATCCACCGTCGCCTGGGTAATCGAGCAACTCACGGTCTGTGGGCGAGATTGTGACCCTGTGGTCGCCAGACTACGCCTGAACTGAGTTTGCAAAAGTCCAGTTAGAAAGAATCTGAAGTGAAAACCGTAGATGATTTTTTTCGGAAGTACCGACTCGATGAGTTCTACGAGAAACAAACCCGGGAAGGCGTACGGCCGGTAGTCCCTTTCCGCCGCGACAGGCATAAACACCTTTCGTATGGCATCATCCCGGGGTTCCGCAAATACGACCTTTTTTACGAGCGCTACTTCAGTGCGGTAAGAGTCTTTGAGCAGGCTGGCGTGCTTAGAGACGGGATGCACGTATTGGATATCGGAAGTGGTGAAGGTTTTTTCAAATTTTTTTTCGACGGGATGCTTTCTGTGACAGCCGAATGGCATGGGGTTGAAGTATGGCCTGAGCGAGCCGCATTTTGTCAACACATCGGGTACCGCATGTATGATATTAATCTGGACGAAGAAGCGTTGCCGTTCGCGGACAACAGATTTGATCTGGTTATTGCCTCGCATGTCATCGAGCATCTGAGGTCGCCGTCCGGTGTGCTTCGGGAGATGAGCCGCGTCACAAAGCCCTCCGGGCTGTTGCTGGTGGCCACCCCCACCAAGCCGCCCGTCATTGCCCGCGTAGCACACTGGCTGCGAACATTTGAATCAAAAAAAACCGGAGAGACTCAGCAGGCCTTCAGCGCCTGGTCATTGCGCCGGTATGTACTTGACGCACTGCAATGGCCACCCAGCGCTATTATTGACCTGCGCGGCTTCCGTATCTTTTCGTCCCGAAAAAAACTACCCATCGAGAACTGGCTGTGGTTCTACCGCCTTTCGATCTTCGCAGGCCGTTACTTGTTGCCCCTCGTCCCTGAAGTGAATATCATATTGCGTAAACCGTGATCTGGGCTTTTCGGCGGCGGCTGAATGGGGAGAATTCCAGAGACATGATACGCAACTATCGCAAAACATAACGTATTGTGTATCCTGTCCCCGAAACTCCCCCGAGCGAACCGCAAGCAACCCGGCACTGCTTGCGGTTCGCTGATCCGCGGTCCAAGTGCGGAGAAGGAATCACTTTTTCGCGGGAACGCCTTCACTCGCCGCGGAAGGCGCCTCAGGCTTCGGCGTCTCGGGCTTTGGCGATTCAGGCTTTGACGCCTCGGGCGTCGGCGATTCGGTCTTCGAAGCCTCAGGCTTCGCCGCCTCAGGCTTCGCCGCCTCGGGTTTCGGCGTCTCAGGTTTCGGCGTCTCAGGTTTCGGCGTCTCGGGCGTCGGCGCCTCAGGTTTCGCCGCCTCGGGTTTTGACGCTTCCGGCTTCGGCGCCTCGGGCTTTGACGCCTCAGGCTTCGGCGCCTCCGGTTTTGACGCCTCCATCTTTGGAGACTCAGGCTTGGGAACCGGCAGGGCGTCCTTCAGTTCCTTGAGTTCCGCGGGACTGTTGGCGGGGGCGGCCGGCTTCTCGTCCTTGTGCTCGCCGTCTTTCTTTTCTTCTTCCTTCTTCTCTTTCTTTTTCACCACGTCCTTGCGTCCCAGGTGGATCTTCTGGTACACGTCGTCGGCGATCACGTAGTACCAGTCGGCGAATCGAGCGTTCAGCTCCTTGACGCGCTCCTCGGCCTTCTTGAGTTTCTCCTTGTACTCCTCTTCCTTCTTCTGATTCTCTTTCTGGATTCGCTCGCGCTCGGCCTTGGGATCGGGCTTTTCGTCTTTCTTTTCCGAATCCTTCTTCTCCGAGTCTGTCTTGGCCCCTTGGTCCTTGCTTTCTTTCTTGGCCTCTTCCTTTTTGGCCTCGGGCTTGGCCTCCTCGGGTTTTGGCTCGGGGGGCAGCGGCTCCAGCTTGGGCTTTTCGATGACGTCGGGGTTGAACTCCGCCATCACGAACAGGTAGCGGTTCACGCCGGCCGACTTCTGTTGATCGTCCTTGCTTTTGGAGTCGTCTTTCTTTGGCGCGGGGCTGCTTGTGCCGGCGATCTGGCCGAAGCGAAGGATGTAGGCCACGCCGTCCTTCATGACCACGCGGATTTCGCCCTCGCTGGAGAGCAATTCCTCGCGGCCCTCGACTCGGGCGACGTAGAAACCGCGCTGGGCCAACGACTCGACCGAGCGGCGGTCCTTGCGGACCTCGCCCGCGTTGCGCAGGTTCGCGCTCAGCCCGGCCGGTTTCCGCCGCACGTCGACGATCTTCAGGTCGCCGAGGGCGTACTTCATGTCGTCGAGCTTTTGCGTGTTGAGTTCTTCGTCCGGGGCCATGCTTTGGGGGACCCATTGCCCGGTTTGCGGCTGGAATACCTTGTCCTCGATCATCTTCCAGCGGGGATCGCCGCTGTCGTTGTATTCCAGGGCGATCTGTCCCCGCTGGAGCAGTTGGCCCTGCACGGCGTCGACCGAGTAGTCGTAGATCTGCACGCCCTTGATGTCCCACGTGCTGATCTTGAGGAGGTCTTTTTCGATCCAGTCGCCGAAGTTGGCCGAGAGCTTGTCGGTTTTCAAGGCGACTTCATAGACCGGATCCTGGTCCACCTTGCGGACGTAACGGATATCCTTCCGGTCGGGCACCTCCTTTCCGACAATGAGGTTCAGCAGGATTTTGTCGTCCTTGTCGCGGAGGGTGATCCGCGTTCCCACGCCGACCGCGCCGGGCTTGGCGTCCTTGCCCAACGGGTCGACCACCCCATAGGTGTAGAAGTCGCCAGGGTTCTGCGTCGCCAGGCCGAGCACCTTGAGGTCGATCAGGCTGGCGGCCGCCTCGGCGAGGTGGTCCTTGGCGTCGGCGGGATAGTTTTCATGCGAGGGAATGCCGAACCCGATCGGTTTTCCATCCTTGTCCTTGACCTGGGCCACCTTGAACGGCTTGACCTCGCCCGACTGCTCGTCGAATTGCACGATTTCCAGGCTGGTCACCGCCAGGGGATTAGTGAATTCCGGGAACAGAGGCTGGTTGATCACATCGAGCGTTTCGTCAACGCCGGGCAACCTCGGCCGCGCGGCCCAGGCCACCACGGCCGCCACCACGGCGACGAACACGAAAAGAATCGTCTTGTTGTTTTCACTCATGGTCGTCTTGCCTCGCGAAACGTTTCCATGGGGCCGACGGAAGGAACGCCAGCGGGCGCACGGCGCGGCGTCCGTCCCGCGTCGCCTCATCGTCCATCGTTGCCTTCGATCTTCAGCCCTCTCCTTCTTCTCTTGCTGGATTCTCCCGCCTCGCTAGGACCGGAGTCGGCTGCGGGAAACGCCTTCGTACTCGCGGACGCGTCGGGTGATGAAGACCACCAGGGCCAAAGCCGCGGGAAAGATCGGCGGCAGGAACACGGCGGCCATCTTGTATCCATCCTGGACTCGGCGGATCTCGACCGCCAGGTTCGTCTCGATCTCGCTGATCTTCTGGTCGCGCTCCCGCTTCAATTGCTCCTTCTTGGCCTCGATCCGCTGCTGGCCGGCCTTCAGTTCGATGGCCACGCGCTGGGCCACGTCGAGCGTGTTCATCTGCTCCTTCTTGAGCTGCTCTTCGAGGTCCTTGATCCGCTTGTCGAGGTTCTTTTGTTCTTCTTCGATGGCCTTGTCGTATTCGTCCTCGAACCGCTTGCGCTCGCTGGCCGCGGCCTTGCGCGAAGCCTCGGTGACCTGATCGATCCGTTCCAAGGTGCGGTGTTGCGGGCGGCGCTTGCGGATGTCGATGAAGCGGCGGTCGCCGGCCAGCTCGTCGAGCACGTTCATCACGAAAGTCACGTTGTCGAAATCGAAGCGAATGCCCGCCTCGGGAATGTCGCCCTGCTCGCGGATGCGGAAGAACTCCTGGTGGAGCATGTCGATGTCGGCCACCAAGACCACGTTGAGCGAAGCCCCCTCGGTCTTCGGCGGCTCGGACTTCTTCGCGTCTTCGCCCGCGGGATTGGCGGCCGGCGCCTTGCCGCGGATCTGGGCCGCCATCACGTACGACACGCCCTGGGGGATCTTCCGGCGGTCCGGGTTCAAGCCCCCGCCGCCGAACATGGCCATCGGGTCGAGCATGTCGCGGTAGCGGACGATCCCCGTCTTCTCGCCCGTCTTCACCAATGGGGTGAAATCCAGCGACGAGGAGTTGAGCTTCGCCACCGCGCCGGGAAACGGAAACAGCAGGTGCTGAAGCCCCGAACTGATGACGTTCTCCTCGTTGAACGGTTCCCTCGCCCCGCAAGCGCGGTCGACGAACACGAATTCCTCGGGCAGGCGGCTCAACTTGGGGTAGGGATTGTAATCCTGCCAGATGATCTCTTCGGCGGTGAAGCTGACGCCCAGCAGTTCCCACAACGGGCGGATGTCGCCCTTCGGCATCGGCTGCTGCATCATCATCATCGGATTGCCCGGCGGGCGTTTCGGGGCGCTCGTGCCGGGGACGTTGCCGGCGAAGACGGGGAACGGGTCTTCGAAGATGGCCGTCGGCTGGCCGCTTTTCACCGCCGCGATGAAGTGATTCATCTGCTCGGGACCGAGCGACGAAGGCTGGACGGCCAACAGGGCGTCGTATTTCTCGGTGATCGGGCTGTTGGCGTCGACCTGGACTACTTCGTACGCCCGCTGCAATTCGTCGATGATCGGCCAGTTGGGGCTTTGGCGGAACGTCTGGAAGTCCATTCCGCCGAACAGGCGGGCGTCGGTCTGAAGCACGCCGATCCGCTTCCGTTTCTGCTGCGTGACCGACATGATCGAGCGGACCAGTTCATACTCGACCGGCGTGCCGCGATCGACAAACGGCAGCGTCACTTTCTGAAGTCCGCAGCTTAGGGCCACGCCCAGGAAGATATGGTCCTCGGTGATCGCGCCGCGATTGAAGGTGGTGACCTGGCGGGGCGTGATCCCATAACGCTTCTCCGCCCGCGCCGCCTCCTCCGTGAATCGCTCCGTCGGCGTGATCCGCACGTTCACCGCGTCCTCGCCCAACGCCTGAATCTCTTGGAGGATGGAGATGAGGTTCAACCGGGTTTGAACGTAGGCTTCCGGCACGGTCGGGCTGATGAAGGCCTCGATCTGCGCCACGCGGGGCGTCTGGAGTTCGTTGAACAGCGCGATCGTCGAGGGCGAGAGCGAACTCAGCTTCTCGCTCGTCACGTCCCGACGCACGTCGTGGTAGCGGAAGAACACCGTCAGGGCGATCGTCAACACGACGAGCGACGCCACGCGCACGGCGTAATGGCCAGCCATGAGGCGCCAGTCGCGTCCGCGGACCCAATGCCGCCGCGCGATCAATACCATGCTCAGGTACAGCATGACCACCACGATCATGAGGAAATACGTCAGTCCTGAAAGCGAGATGATCCCCCGGCCGAAATCGCGGAACTGTTCGCCGATGCTCCATTGCTTGATGGCCAAGGCCGTCTCGCGCCCGGTCACCACCTCGGCAAAAACGGCGAACACCAGCGGGGCGTTGAACAAGGCCCCGAGGATGAACGCCACGGTCAAGTTCCCGGTGAGGAACGAGGCCACCATGCCGATGGCCAGCATCGCCAACCCCACCAGCCAGTAGCCGACGTACGTGCCGAGGAACAGTCCGACGTCGGGCCGCCCCAAGGTCCTCAGCACGAGGAAATTGCACACCAGCGAAAACAACAGCGAAACGGTGTAGATGGCGATCGCCGCCAGGTACTTGCCCGACACGATGTCCACATCGCTGGCGGGGATCGTCAGCAACAACTCGTCCGTCCCTTGACGCCGTTCCTCCGCCCAGATGCTCATCGTGATGGCGGGAATGAACACCAGCATGATGAACGGAAACCAGCGATTGAGCTGGTCCAGATTGGCCAGGTTCGTGTTGAAGAACTCGTTGGGCCAGAAAGCCGCCAGAACGCTCAGCGACACGAACACGCAGATGAACACGTAGCCCAAGGGGCTGGCGAAGTAGCTTACGAAGTTCCGCCGGAAAACTGCAAGCAACGGTGTATTCATGGTCTCTGTCGCACCAAAGCGTGTCTTGGAAGGGTCAAAAACTGGGTAAACCTATTCCGCCCTCAACGCCTGCCCGCTTTCCTTTCGCACCCAAGCCGAAGCCCACCGGCAGGTCACGACATGGCGGCGCTGGTGGTCAGTTCGCGGAAGCGCTCGTCGAGTGACTTTCCGCCGCGAGTCAATTCGCTCACCGGGCCATCGAAAACCAGTCGCCCTTCGTCGATGAACAAGACGCGGCGGGCCATGGCCTCGACTTCCTGGAGGATATGCGTGGAAAGCAGGATCGTCTTGTCTTCGCCCAGCTTGCGGATGGTCTCGCGGACGTCGTGGATTTGGTTCGGGTCAAGCCCCGCCGTCGGCTCGTCGAGGATCAGGACGTCCGGCTCGTGCAACAGCACCTGGGCCATGCCCACCCGCTGTCGATACCCGCGCGAAAGCTTGCCGATCGGCTTGTTGATCACGCTGCCCAACGCACACAGTTCGACCACCGCCTCAATCCGCTCGCGCTTCCGCGTCGCCAACATTCCCCTCGCGTCGGCGAAAAACTCCAGCAGCGCTCGAGGGGTCATATCGGGGTAAAGGGGGCCATTCTCGGGCAGGTATCCGAGTCGGGCAGCCCCGGCCAACCGGTCGGTCGCCATATTGTGGCCGGCGATCCTGGCCACTCCAGAGGATGGGGCTAGATAACCCGTCAGAAGCTTCATCGTCGTGCTCTTGCCTGCCCCGTTCGGTCCCAGGAAGGCCACCACTTCGCCCTTGTATACCTTGAAGCTCACGTTCTCAATCGCAGCAAAACCGCCATAGTATTTCGACAGCCCTTCGGCCTCGATCATGGCCGGACCTTGCTGTGGACTCATGGTGACTCGCTCCGATTTAGGGTGAAGGAAGACTGAGAATTTGCTTGCGGGTCCGTGGGGCCGCAAAGCTCACGGCCCCGGCGTGGGAAAGCCACTATTATAACCTCGCCCTGACTTCAAGCCATAGGGTCAAGGTTTCGCTGTTTTGCCAAAGTGTGCCTCTATCAACTAGTTGCTACGTAGCTCGGGGCGAATAGTTCGCTAACGTGCCCCGAATATAGCCCGCACTAGTAATTCCGGAGCGCGGGCACCTTGCCCGCCACGAAAAAAAGTAACTCGTCTTCCTACGTCTAACGGCCATCTATTCAACCAACCAAAGTACGTGTTTGTGTAGGATCCCATCAACACCACCCAATGGTGTTAGTATCTTGGTGGCGTTTCGTTCAGCCCAAAAGGGCCGCCGTGCTTTCCATAGCCGCTTCGGGCAGATTCGTGGGCTAGAGTGGGGGTAGAGAAAGCCGGCGCGCGGCGAACTTCGCCGGCCCGCCCGGCGGTTGCCGCTACCAAGAGGATCCCGTCCATGGCCTTGCGAGAGATTCGCGTCCTGGTGGTCGATGACTCGGCCGTCGTGCGTTCGATCATTGCCGACAGCATTGCCGCCACGCCCGACATGAAGGTCGTCGCCACGGCCGGGGACGGCCGGCAGGTGATGGAGATCCTCGACGCGGTGCGGCCCGACGTGATCACGCTCGACATCCAGATGCCGAACATGGACGGCCTGGCCACGCTCGACGCGATTTTGGCGCGGCGGCCGATTCCGGTGATCATGGTCAGTTCGCTGACCAAAGTCGGGGCGGAAATCACGCTCGACGCCCTCGACCGCGGCGCGGTCGATTATCTGGAAAAGCCGGACTACGGGGCGAGGACGCGGGCCGCCTTGCGCGAGGAGCTTCCGCGGAAGATCCGGGCGGCGGCCGGCCTGGACGTGGAGCGAATCCTTCAGATCCGCCGCCGTCGCAAGCAACGCCGGGCGGAGGCCGAAAAATCAGGCGATTCCGCTTCAGCCAAGGCCGTGTTCGAGCGCCGCGGCGCGTCGCGGCCCGAGAAGGCCGACGCCGCCTCCTGTCCGCCCGAACTGGCCGACAAGGTCATCGCCATCGGCATATCGACGGGCGGACCGCCGGCCCTGGCCGAGCTGTTTGCCGCGCTCCGGCCGCCGTTGCCGCCGATCGTGGTCGTCCAGCACATGCCGCCGAGTTTCACCAAGCCGCTGGCTTGGCGACTCGATGCCCTCAGCCCGCTGGCCATCAAGGAGGCCGCCCAGGGCGATCCCGTGCTGCCCAACCACGCCTTGATCGCGCCGGGCGGCAAGCACTTGCAGCTTCGCCGCGTCGGCCAGGCCGTCAAGGCCGTCGTCCGCGACGGCTCGCCCGTCAGCGGACACAAACCCTCGGTCGATGTGATGATGCAAAGCGCCGCCGAGGTGTTTGGGAGCGGTTGTCTGGGGGTGATCATGACGGGCATGGGCCGCGACGGGGCCAACGGCTGCCGGGCGATCCGCGCCGCCGGCGGCTACGTCCTCGGCCAGGACGAAGCCACGTCCGACGTCTACGGCATGAACAAGGTCGCCTTCGTCGAGGGGCACGTCGACCGCCAGTTCGCCCTCGACGAGGCCGCCGCGGTCATCATGCAGCAAGTCCGTCGCCTGCGATCGGGCATCACCGCGGCTTGACATTCCGCCACGGCGACCTACGGTTGCGTAGCGGTCGCGGCCTGATTCCGGCCGCTACCAACCATGGGCAGCAAACCGTGATTCGAGGAACACTATGTCCGTGCGAGTTCTTGTAGCCGACGATTCCAGCACGATGCGGAAAATCATTATTCGCAGCCTCCAGGCGGTCGGGGTGCCCTCGGCCGTCGAGGCCTCCGATGGCAACGAAGCGATCCAGGTCTTCGTTCCCGGCCAGTTCGATCTGGTGCTCACCGACTGGAACATGCCCGGCAAATCGGGCCTGGAAGTCATCAAGGAGATTCGCGCCAAGGACGCCAAGGTCCCGATCATCATGATCACCACCGAGGCCGAGAAAAGCCGCGTCATCCAGGCGATCCAGGCCGGGGTGTCCGATTATCTGGTCAAACCGTTCACTAGCGACACGCTCCGCGAGAAGCTGGAAAAGCACCTTGGGGCGCGGGTCTGACGGGGACCGGCCAGACCCGCTCGACAGGCCTGAAGTTGTCGGCCGGTTCGGCCGATATAGATCGACGGGGCCGCGTGGAAAGGCCCAGCTTTTGAAAAAGCCTTAACGGGCAGGCCGCGGGCCTGCAAGCTGAAGGCACAATCCTTGTCGCCCTTGCCCCGCCAGGGCGGCCGAGATTGTGCCTTGTTTCATTTTCGCGCCAAGCTACTGAAGCAGCGGGGAGAAGCGCGGCCGCGGGACTTGGTTTCCGCCACTTGCTGGCGGGACCGGTCCCACGGCCCGCGTTATTTCTGGGCGCCCCAAGGGGGACGGTTCCCGCAACTTCACGCGAATGGCCCTTGCCTGGGAGCCTGAGCGGGAAATTGCCGCAGGCCGAGGCCCGTTGATGGGGCCTCTCGCCGCGGCGGCCTGAGGCGGTCAGGAAAGCCCTTCGGGGAAACGTCGAAGACGGAGGCCCGTTGACGGGCCTTGTCCGCCGCAGGCGGTCTAGAGGCCCGGCGTTTGACGCCGGGTAACAGTTTCCATCCCGTGGCGAACCTCAAGCCCCGTTTACGGGGCTTCTCGGTGCCTTAGTGATTTGCGGGCGGGACGCCCGCGCTCCCAGATTCGCGGACGGCGTTTAGGCCGATTCCTCTTTGGAGCGCGGGCATCTTGCCCGCTTTTGCCTTTGCGGGCGAGACGCCCGCGCTCCCAGATTCGCGGCCGGCGTTTCGGCCGAGTCCTCTGTGGAGCGCGGGCAGCTTGCCCGCTTTTGTTTTTGCGGGCGGCACGCCCGCGCTCCCAAATTTGCGGGCGGGACGCCCGCGCTCCCAGATTCGCGGCCGGCGTTTCGGTCGGGTCCTCCGTGGAGCGCGGGCATCTTGCCCGCTTTTGCCTTTGCGGGCGGGACGCCCGCGCTCCCAGATTTGCGGGCGGCGTTTAGGCCGATTCCTCTCTGGAGCGCGGGCATCTTGCCCGCTTTTGTTTTTGCGGGCGGGACGCCCGCGCTCCGTGTTTTGCCCCAGCGAGAAGGCCCGTCAACGGGCCTCGCGCCGTGGCATTGCCCCACGGATACCCGGCATGAATGCCGGGCCGAAGACCGCCTGCGGCGGCAAACGCCCGTCAACGGGCGTCGTCGCACAACCCCGTGCCCGCGAGCTTCCGAACGTCTTGGTTCCTCTCGACGATCCGCAAAATCTTACCCGGCATGAATGCCGGGCCGAAGACCGCCTGCGGCGGCAAACGCCCGTAGGCGGGCGTCTTCGCACAACCTCTTGCCGGCGATCCTCGCGCTATTTTGCGAGCGGCCGAGAATGAGTCCTTTTCGCCTGAAAAACATGTCATCTCAACGCGTGCGGAGTATAGGCATACTGTCCCCGAAAGTGAGCCGCTGATGCGATGCCCCGGGTGGAGACAAGCGCGATGGATCCCAGACCATGCGAGTGGGCGGGCCTCAGGAGGAGCCTGGTTTGGGGCGGTCGGTCGATCCGCGCGGGAGTCGGCCGCTCGTGACCGCAAAGGCGACCTTCAGCCTCACGATCTCCGGCATCTCGGGATGGTCGGTCAACACGCGAATCTCGCCCATCGTGTCTTCCGAGAGGTGGTTGCACGGGGGGGCGTCGGGCGGGACATCGATCGCGATGGTGTAGATGCCTTTTTTGGCCAGTTCCGGGCTTTGCGCGGCCACGCTCACCTTGAGGAAACTGGGCGTCGCCTCGATCTTGCGAACCTGGATTTCCCGGTGATCGCCGCGGACGCGGAGGATCAACCGGGCCGAGGCCCCCTCGCCGGGCTTGAGCGGCCCGAGCGTCACCACGCCGTCGATGTCGACTTGCGGGCCGTAGACGGTCCGCAGGGCGGGCACCTCGCCCGCAAGCGTCAACTGAACGCTCTTCTTTACATCCGGCTGGCTGGCCGACTCGGCGACCGCCTCGACCGAGCCGTGGAAACTTTTTTGCACCGCGCTGCCCGGAATGCGGAACGTCGCCACGTAGCCGCTTCGGGCATCGAAGGGCTTGAGTTTCTCCGCCGGGGCCGGCTGGAACTCCCACGTCAACCCCTCGATCGAACTCTTCACCTCCTTCAACGAGAAGGCGTCCCAGACCTGCGAATAGATGATCGTCGCGCACTCGACGGGCTTTCCCCGCTCCAATTCCGAAAGCCCGATCACCGGGTCGCTGGCCGCCACGTAGGACCGGATGTCGCCCTCGATGGCCAGTTGGAAGCGGGGCATTTCCGGGTCGTTGGTCACGAAATCGGCCGTGTGGTTAAACCTGCCCGCGATCCCTTCGGTCTTCGACTCGATCTCGATCGGCCCGCCCATGCCCGGGGGGATATCCCCCTTGGGCAACACCGAGACCGTGCATTTGCACGACGTGCCCGCCTTGGCCAGCCGCAGCGGCGCGGTCCCTTCGTTCTTGACGATGAACAGGTGCTTGCACGGCTCGCGCGGGTCGAGGATGCCGAAGTCGTGCCGGGTCTCCTTCAACACGACCTTGGGCACGCCGGTTGCCTGATCGGCCGCCGAGCCGCCCGGCGAAGCCAGACGGCCGGACCAGACCATCCAACCTCCCAGCGAAAGACCCAAGGCCCCCACAACCAGCCCGCTGCCGATCAACACCCACCTGCGCATCGATCGTCGTTCTCCGTTCATTCACCACCTGAGAGCCTGTTTCATAACATCCCCTCTCCCGCTTGTGGGAGAGGGGCCGGGAGTGGGATGCTCAAAAGCAAAGACGGTCACAGCAAACATTGTATCCCGTTTCCGTTCCGGTCCCCCCAAGGCGTCGGAAGTCTTTTTCCCTGTCGGCGGGACGAGTCTCGTTGCTGATTGAAAAACCAATGCCGCCGAGATGGAAAAAGACTGCCGCCCCCCGTGCGCGTGTCCTTGTCGCCGTCAACGGCTGCGCTTCAGCCAACAATGGCACACGCCCCGGCGACGGCCAGACCATCGCCGGGGCGCTTGGGTGACGAGCATCTGCCTCGGCAAGAGGTTCGAAGCAAACCTCCGCAATTTGGCGGCTTAGCCTTCAAACTTGCCCTTGCGGACGTTCGTGTCGATCCACGGGCCGTTGTACATGTCGCTCGGAGCGACTTCGCACTTGGCGTCGGTATAACCCGTCCCCGCTGGCGTACCGTCAATCGCGGGGAAGCCCGGGTTGACGTAACCGTCGCCGTTGACGTCGTAGAACTGCTTCACCGAGCCATCGCCCATCAGGCAGTTGAAGAACTTTTTGTTACCGGCCCCGTGGATGCACATCCAGTCCCGGGTGTCCTGGAGGTACAGCCTGTTGTCAGTGTTCGGGCCAGCAAAGTTTGCTTCAGTTCTGCCGTTCAGGCCGACGTAGTCGGTCGGCGTCGGGAGTTGCTGCGGAATCGCGGTCAGGATCGGGGTCTGTAACGGCATGATCGCGATCGCCTTGTTTGTGCCATTGAAGTAACTCGGCCCATCGTTGAACGACTCGCCCAACCGCACGCCGGCAGTGAGGCCGAAGTCGGCGTTCACATTGGCCAGCAGGACGGCCTCATTGACGTCACCCGGCCCGGCATCGCCCAACAGCGGGATAGCCGAGGAGGCGACTGGCGCCGACTCGAGCATCTGGACCGTCAGCGGGCCAACCGCCCCGCCAAGGCCCTTCAGGTTGTAAGTACCATGGGTCACCATGACCCCGTTATTGTTCACGCCTTTTGGCGCGCTACGGACCATGAACCAGCTTGAGGCGTAGTTGGTGTTGTAGCCCTCCTGAACAACCATGTTCACGGCGTAGTTGAACCAGCCTGTGTCGTCTGGTAGGGTCAAGTTGCTGGTCCAAGGACCGTGCGCTGGCTCTGTCGTGCTGCCGCTAGTGTCGCGGCACTTACCCTCAGTAAGCCGACCAGGCTCCGGCAAACCATCGGCCGGGTTGGTGGTGGTCCCGAGGCCCAGCAAATCGTTGAGCTTCTCGAGCCCCTTGATCTGATTGCTCGGGCAGAGCATCTTGCCGGGCACGGCGGCGCCGATCTTGATCAGGTCGGCCACCCAGCCGTACTCGAACAAGCAGCCGTCGCGGCGCTGGTCGTAAGCGCCGGTGCAAAGCCGGCCGGCCGGGTCGGAATGGGCAAACTCAAACATCCCAAGGCCGAACTGGCGGAGGTTGTTCTGGCAGGTGCTGGACCGGGCCGCCTCGCGGGCGCGGGACAGGGCCGGCATCAGCAGGGCGATCAAAATGCCGATGATCGCGATGACCACCAGCATCTCCACAAGCGTGAAACCTTTTCGCTTCATTGTCTCCAACTCCAAAAAGTGTCCAACGGGAACCGACTAGCCTCTTCTCGTCCGGGCGATGTGCATCGCCGAGCCTCCAGGTAGTACGCTCACCTCCTTTCGTCTGATCCTCGATTTGTTCCTCTGGCGGACTCAGGCCGCGCGGCGGGCGGCGACGGATCCCCTACGATCCTGCCCCTTGGCTTCGGGCGATTCGGCTATTGGCCGCGTGGCGTCGCCGGCGCCTGGGCCGCCTGGTCGCGTCCTGGCGGGCCTTTCTTCCCGCCGCGTTTGATTGTGCAAACGCATGTCAAAGTTTGATGCGTGTCGTGTAAAAAACTCGTAAAATCCTCTTTGGATTTCCGTTGGGCGTTGGGCCGGGACCATAATCTCCCCTCTCCCGCTTGCGGGAGAGGGGCCGGGGGTGAGGGCGGCTGAAATCGTAACGAGTTTTTCAGGCCAATCCCGATGCTCGCTTAACCTCACCCTAATCCTCTCCCGGAGGGAGAGGGGACTTTCGGGGTAGGCTCCACGTCTATTTGCACCGCGGCATCGTCTGTTTCCGTCGCGGCGTGGTCTATTTCCGCCGCAGCATCCACCGGCTGAAAAAGTCGGTCTCGGGCAGCTCGACGCGGTCGTCGGCGAAGCCGTTGTCCGGGCTGGCGGGGAAGCCGTTGTTCAACTGGCCGTCCCGATTCGCGTCGGCCAACGCCCTCACGCTGCCGTCGGCAAACAAGACATTGCACGTGAAGCGGTGGACCGGTCCGAACAGGCGGTAATCCTGAAGCGTCTCGTTGTTCCATTTGGCCCACCAGCCGTCCGGACCATTTTGGGGCGTGCCTTGCGGGAAAGTGGGAGGTTCCATGGTGGTTTTGAGCACGGGTCCGCGGGTGAACTGGCGCACGGTGGGGTCGCCTGAACGAAATTTTCCGAGGTCCTGCGCTAGCGTGCCGCTCGGTTGGCCATCGCCCAGCAAGGGGACAAAACTCGCCGACACCCCCGACGAGTCGACCACGGCTTGGCGGAGCGGTCCCAGGGTGGAACCGAGTGCCGCCAGCGACGGCCCACAGCCCGGCGGATCGACCTTCAGGTTGCCGTCGGCGTCGAGGCGCACCCCCGTGCGGACGAGAAACCAACTCGGCGTGTAGTTGGTGTTGAAATGTTCATTAAAAATCTTTCCTTCGACGATTTGCTTCGCGGCGGGCGAGCCGGGGATTTCCTTGGAAAGGAGGCGGCAGGGGTTTTCCTCGGTGGAGCCGTCGGGCAAGGTTTGCGGCGGGCTGCCCAAGCGGTCCACGCATTTGTCGATGGCCGGGTCCATGGTCAACAGGTCGTTGAAGGCATCGCAGACTTGGGCGGGATTGGAGCGACACAACATGCTGCCGACCGGCGTGCCGATCTTCACCAGATCCGCCACCCAGCCCACTTCCGTCACCGCCCCGTCGCGCCGCCAGTCCATCGCCCCCGAACAGAAATACCCGGTCCGCGACGCATGGGACGCAAAGCCCACGCCAAATTGACGCAAGTTGTTCTGGCAGGCGGAACTACGGCTAGACTCGCGGGCCGAGTTCAACGCCGGAAA
>Ga0209101_1000881_pt1 | contig 23991 bp, 23 predicted proteins | sample ConPoolayeCmetaG_FD_185481 | JGI IMG/M metagenome (GOLD analysis project Ga0209101, IMG submission 185481) | Hot spring microbial mat communities from California, USA to study Microbial Dark Matter (Phase II) - Cone Pool mat layer C metaG... ...
CGCCCGCGGCCAGGGATGGGCCAAGGATGACTGCGGGCGCTCCTCGCTGGAAACGCTTCTCGAATACGCCTCGTGCCGCGGCGTGGCGCTCCGGGTCGATCGCGAACGGAGCGTGATTTCCGGGGTCAAGATTCTTGGCCTGGAAAGCGCCAATGGGCGGAGCTACTCGCCGCGGGCCTTGGCGGACGCGCGGAGCCTATACGAAGGGCGCCCCGTAAACATTGACCACGTCGATGGACCGCGGCGGAGCTACCGCGACCGCATCGGCCGCCTGACGGCGGTCGCCTTGCGGGCCGACGGCCTCTACGGGGACCTGGTCGTCAATCCGAAGCACCCGCTGGCCGAACAGTTGCTTTGGGACGCCGAGCACGCCCCGGAGAACGTCGGCCTGTCGCACGACGCGCGGGGGCGGACCGCCGTCCGCGACGGCCGGGTGATCGTCGAGGCGATCGAGTCCGTGCGGAGCGTGGACCTGGTCGCCGAACCTGCGACGACCAAGGGGCTGTTCGAGAGCGCCGACGCGGCGACGCTCGATCCGCCATCCGACCCGCCCGCGGATCCGCCCACCGATCCTCCCGCAGACGCGGACGAGTCCGACGTGGACGATCCCGACAGCCTGCCGGATGAGGCGTTCGCGCTTGTCCTCCCTGGCGGCGTCCGCTGGCGCGACAAGACCTTTCCGTTGCACAAGCGCTACTTCCCGATCCACTCCGCGGCGGCTGTCCGCCGCAGCCTGACGCGGATCGCGGCGAACCAGAAACTATCGGCGGCCCACCGCGAGGCGGCCCTCCAGCGGGCCAAGGAAGCGGCCCGCCGCTTCGGCATTGATCCAGCCAATTTCGTCAAGGAGGCCCATATGGCAAACACCGACGACCTGAGCCAGCTCACGCTGGCCCAACTCAAAGAAGCGCGGCCCGACCTCGTGGCCCAGCTGCAAGCCTCGACGGAGCTCGAGCAGCGGATCGCCGCGCTGACGCAAGAGCGCGACCAGCTCGCCGCGGAACTCTCCCGCTTCCGCCGCCGCGAGCAACTCCAGCGGGAATTGACGGAGGCCCAGTTGGATTGGGATCAAATCCCGAAGTCCATCCAGGAGACGCTCTTGGAGGCCGACGACGCGCGGCGCAAGGCGCTGGTGGGCGATTTGCGTGCGCTTCAGGCTTCGCGGTCTCCGTCGCCTCGTTCGGCCCGCCCCGCGCCTTTGCCCGCGACGTTCGAGGAACGCACCCAATCCTGGATCGCCTGACACGGAGGTAACCCATGTCCAATACCATGCGACTCGTCCGCGGCGACCCGCGGATCATCAGATTGCCGAAGTTCGCCGATGACGCGATCGAAATGGGCGACTTGCTCTTCTGGGACGACGCGAACGGAGCGGCCAGGCCAGCCGAACAGGTCTCCGGCGAAAACTATGCCGCCAAGCAGACGGCATTCGCCGCCGCCTTCATTGGCGTGGCCATGGTCGCGGCGGAGGCCGGCGCCGGAGGCGAGATTCCTGTCGCCACGAGCGGCGACTATCTCTATCCCGCGCCGAGCGGCGCGAACACCGCCTACGACGTGGCGAGCATGGTCGCCATTGGCAACGGAACGGCGGTCCAGGACCAGGGCGTCGTCAAAACGAACACCGTCGCGAATTCCATTGGCCGCGTCATCGCACCGAAGAGCACGGCCCAGGCGTTTGCGCTGGTCCGAATCGCCTCGCAACTCAACCACACCTAAGCAAGGAGGCCACCCGTGATCCGTGCAAAGGAGCTGTTCAAGTCGTTTCGAGCTGACCCAGGTCGCACCCTGGCCGACCTCCGCGAGGCGTTCCAACGACGCCTGGAGGGAAAACCTGGGGGGATCTCCCCGCGGGAGTTCAGCCTCCGCGGCCTGGCCGAGCAATTCATCGTCGACGACCACGGCGAGCCGATCGGGGGCGAAGGCCTGGAGGCGTTCGCCGCCGGCCGCCTGTTGGAATCAGGCGCCATCAGCACCTCGGCCTTCGCCGCGATCACCCAGCGGATCGTCAACGCGGCCGTGCTCGAGGGCTACAATCTGCCCGATCTGGTCCTCAGCCGCGCGGTCCCCGTGGTCACCGGCCGCACGGCCACCGCGCGGCTGCTGGCGATGACCGCTCCCCTGGCCCAAAACAAGAGCTTGGCCGTCGCCGAGGGCCAGGAGAAACCGATCGTCGGCGTCTACGCGGAATACGTCCGCACGCCGCAAGCCGTGAAGAAGGCGGCCCGGGTGCCGATCACCCGCGAGGCGGTGCTCGCCGACGACACGGGCGGCGTCTTGGAGGCAGCCCGCGGCGTGGGCGAACTGATCGCCCTGGAGAAAGAATCACTTCTCGTCGATTACCTTTGCGGTCTGGTGCCCAATTGCGTGATCGAGAAGCGGGTCACGGATAGCGCCGAGGTCGCCTCGGACATGTTCCTCGCCTCGGGGCGCTGGGTCAACACGCAGACCAACGCCCTGGCGGACTGGACCGACATCGACGACGCCGAGAACCTCTTGTTGAGCAACACAATCCCGGGGACGGGGCAGCCGCCGCTTCTAGTCCAGCGGTTTTTGCTGGTCCCGAGCCAATTGCGGACCGCGGCCTTCCGCATCCTCAACGCCACCGAGACCCGCAGCGGGACGAGCAACGTGGTCGCCTCGGCCAATCCCTTGGCGCCGTTGGGCGTCACGCTGGTGGCCTCGCCGCTGGTCTATTCCCGGCAGGTCGCCGCCGGCAAGGCCGAGGCCACGGCTAAGGGGACGTGGTTCTACGGCGATTTGTCGCGGGCCTGCCGCTATTACCAACTCTGGCCGCTGGAAGTCACCGAGGAAACGAACCCCGGGGCGAGGATCAGCCACGACGTGATCGTGGAGTTCTCGGCGAGCGAGAATGGGACACCAGTGATCACGGAACCGCGAATGTGGATTCGCAATTTACCCACCTGATGGCCTGATGGAGTGACACGACCATGGACCTGATTTCGCAAATCCGGCAATTGCTGCAGAAGATCCGCGACGCCGCCGCTGACGGCAAGATCACCATCCGCGAGGCGGTGGCGATCGCGATCGCCCTGGGCGACCTCTTGCGAGTGATCGGGGAGCTGATCCCCGGGGCGGCCCACGACGCGGAAGCCGCGGCGAAAACGACCGAGGATCCGCAATAGGAGGGCGACGATGGCGACGCGCAAAACAGCCTTGGCCGCCCTGGCCTGCATTGCACTGGCGGGCATCGCCGTCCGCGCGATCGCCGCCGAGGCGCCATCGATCATCGGCCCCACGGATATCCAGCCGGGCGATCTTGCCGTGTTCCGCGTGATGCCGGCGACGAAGGGGACGTGGAAGGTCTGGCCCAAGGAGGCCGAGTCCCATGCCCTGCCGGTGCTGTTGCCAGAAGGTGGCACGGCGCTGGTTTTCGCCAGCCGCATTGCTCAAACGGTGGTGGTGGTCTTCGCCTATCCTGTGATGGAGGGAGAGACTGCCGCGGCACTCATGCACGAATGCCGCAATGGTTCGCCCAAGCCTGATCCTCCGAAGCCTGATCCGCCCAAGCCCGACCCTCCGAAGCCCGACCCTCCGAAGCCTGACCCGTCTGGGTTGACGAAGACGATCGTGTGGATCGAAGAGACGGCCGAACGGTCCGCTGGGCAGGCCGAGGCCATTGCTGATCCAGAATCGCGGCGGGCGATCGCCGCGGCCGGGTGGCGGTTGCGCATCATGGACAAGGACGTGCTGGACGAGCAAGGTCGGCGACCAGCGGAATGGACGGCGATCATCGACGCGGCGGTCGCGAGGGGATTGCCGATCGTATTGGTCGCCGACGCCAACGGCAAAACCACTTGGTACCGCGCACCAGAAGGCGCGGCGCAGATGCGGGCCTTGCTGGCCGAAATCGGAATCCGCGCGACAGTCCCAGCGGCGGGGACGCTTTGGCCGACGCCGCGGCGGACGTGCCCGCCCGGCGGCTGCTATTAGGAGCCAAGCATGGAAGTGATCGAAATCCAAGGCGTGGCGCGTCCTTTGGGCTGTCTGCCTCGCGTGGCCTCGCCGGGGGCGGTCTATCCGGTCTTCGGTGAGCGTCCCGGCGGGCGGGTGATCCCCCGCGCCGAGTGGCGACCGACCGACTTCCGCCACCTGGTCGCCAAAATCCTCGACCAGGACGGTCAGGGGGCCTGCAACGCCTTCGCCTCGGTCCAGGCGCTGATGGTGCTGCGGGCCATGGCCGGGCTGCCGTATGTTGAGTTGTCGGCGGGGAATCTGTACGGGCGAATCAACGGCGGACGCGACCAGGGGTCGACGCTCGCCGACGCGATCCAGAAGCTGGAGGCCGAGGGCGTCTGCAAGGCCGCGACGGTGCCGCACCTGGCGTGGCGTCCGGCGACGTGGCCATCCGGGTGGCGCGAGGAGGCCAAGCGTTTTCGCGTGCTGGAGGCATGGGATTGCCCCACGTTCGACCACTTGGCGTCGGCGATCCAACTGGGCTTCGCCGTGAACCTCGGCGTGCTTGTCGGCTCGAATTTCGAGCCTGGCCCGGACGGCTGGGTTCCCCCGCGGCGAGGCGGAGGCGGCGGACACGCCATGTGCGGCGTCGGACTCCTGCGGCACCCGCAATCGGGTCGATGGGGCATCCTCGTGGCCAACAGTTGGGGCAAGGCCTGGGGTCTCGGTGGGTACGGCGTGCTCGACGAATCGTATTTCGGCGGCGCTTGGACCGACGGATGGGCCCTGCGCGGGGCGGTGGACCCCACGGGGCCGGAGTGACGAGACGCCACGAAAGACCACCAAAAGCCACCAAAAGCCACGAAAGCCAGCAAGGATTCACGGATGAGCGACGAGCGGATGGACCGCATCGAGCAAAAGCTGGACCACATCCAGACCGTGCTAGGCGAGTTCGTCGCCCGATGTCCGATGCATGATCGGCGCATCCAGCGCGTGGAGGCCGCGATCTGGGGCAACGGGTCCACGGGTCTTGCGGTAAAGGTCCAAGCGATCGTCTGGGCGATCTCCGGGCTGGCGGGCCTGCTCGGGCTGGTGGCGGCCCGCACGATCAGCGTTTGGGTCTCGGGGTGAACCATGGTGCATATCGACAGGCTCAAAGACCTCCGCGACGAATACTTGACCAGGCTGGAATCGAAGCAGGTGGTCCAGGGGATGAGTTGGCCGCAGTCGGAGGAGTTCTTGCGGCGGGCGATCGTCGATCTGTGCGAGTTGATCGCGCAGGAAGAGGCCCGCGCCGCGGCGTCCGCGGCGGATGATGTCGAGTGGGTCAGTCAGGCGGTGACGTGATGGGCGCGGAAATCCGGTTCCATGGCGATCGGACGTTGGCGGCCATGAATCGCCGCCTGCAAGCGGCAGTGCTCCGTTCGACGATGCTGGTCCATACCCAAGCCAGGCTGCTGTGCTCTCGGCCGGCGCGTCGCGTTCGCCGTCGGCGAACGCGGACCACCTCGGCGGGTCCCAAGGGTTCGCAATACACGGAGTTTGTCTCCTCGTTGCCAGGCGCGTCGCCGGCCCTGCGCACTGGATTTGGCCGATCGAACGTAAGCTTTGAAATCCGATCCGGCGGCTTGGAGGGCCGCGTCGGGGTGAACCGGGACGGACGTTATATGGCGTATTTGGAGCTAGGGACGCGGCGGATCGCCGCGCGCCCCTGGCTCAAACCAGCATTGGACGCGGCGCGGGATACCGTGATCGGGATGATCCGCGAAGCAGCGAGGCCGCGATGACGGTTTTGGAGTCGCTCAAACAGCTCTGGGGATCGACCGAGGCGCTGACGGCCCTCGTGCCGGCGGATCGGGTGCTGATCGGCCCGCCAATGCCAGGTCTTCGGACTCCGGCCGTCGCCCTGGAAAGTTACGAATCGCTGAAGGGGGATCGCGCCTCGATCGGCAGCCTGGCGGTCGTCCGCGCGAGGCTGCTGGCCGAGGCCGACGAGGCAGCGACGTTGGAAGCCATCGCGGACTGCGTGGTTGCGCACCTGGTCCCGTGGTCCAGCGATCGGTACGCCGCGATGGCGATCCGCGATTGGACTGCTCGGATCGGACGCGATCCGGATAGCGCGAGCGAACACTGGTTGCTGGAGATGACCGTCGAATTTCTGTGCGAACGTTAGGAGCCATTAGGAGGAGAATCCATGGCCTATATTTCCGGCACTTCCGGCAAGGTCAAGATTGGAACCACGGAATACCCCGTGACGAACTGGCAACTGAAGCTCGCCAGCAACGTGGCCAGCTTTGGCGACTCGTCGAGCGGTGGCTGGAAGCACGCGGTGCCCGGAACGAAGGAGGCCTCCGGCGAGTTCAGCGGCAAAGTCACCGATAGTGGCACGGTGCCCACGCCAGGCCAATCCGGCACGTTCACGCTCATTCTCGACGCGACGCGTTCCTATAGCGGCAGCGCAATCATCAGCGAGGTCTCGCTCGAGACGAACATCGATACCGGCGAGGCGATCAGCTACAAGGCATCCTTTGTAGGCAATGGCGAATGGAGCGCTGGCTCATGAGCGGCAGCCTGACCGAGACGCTCGCCAGGCGCGAGCAAAACATCACGATTGGCAATCGCGAATGGCGGCTGGCCGTGCCGCGGCTCCGTTCGGTGCTCCGCTTGGAAGCCGAGTTGCGGCGGTGGAAAGCGGACCCGATCGGCGTCGCCGCCGCGCACGCCGCGGAGGTCCCGCCGGAGCAGCGGGAGACCTACTGGCGCGAGGCCTTCGCCGCGAACCGCGCGGGTGGTCCCGCCGCGCCGATCGACAAACTCATTGATGGGCTGCCGCTACCGATGCAACTGGCCGCGGCGGCGTGGCTATATCTCCAAGAGCACCACGCGGCCGAGGTGGCCACGATCGACGACGCCGTAGCGTGGGTCGACGCGGTCATTTCTGATGACGCCGTGGAAATGTTCAACGCGGCCCTGGCGTCGTTGGCCGGACCAGCGGCCGGGACGCCGGTAAAAAAAGGGGCGCCGACCGAGAATCCATCGTCTGGGAAGATCTGTTCCGCCTCTGCGCCGTCCGCTTCGGATGGCCGCCGGATGTAGTCCTCGATCTGCGAGCCGAAGAAGCCGCGATGCTCTTGGGCGTCAATCACACGCCACAGGGGCGGACGATATGGATGTCCTGGGAGGCTTGGAGTCGATGCTATGGGAGTGGTCGGTGAGGCCTATGTCCGCTTGGGCGTCCAGGGACTGGAAGGGGTCCGCTCCGCCTTGGCCTCGGTCCGCTCCAGCTTGCAGTCGCTCGCCGCGGCTGCCACGGCCCCCCTTCGCGGCCTGAGTTCCATGCTTGGCGGGTTGGCCAGCCCGGCGGGATTGGCGTCGGCCGCCATTGGCTACCTCGGCGTTCATGGAGCGAGCAGCCTCTTCCAACTCGCCGCGGCCGCCGAATCGCTCGGGACCCAGTTTCGCGTGCTCTTGGGCTCAACCGAGGCCGCCGAGACGATGCTCCAACAAATCAACAAGTTCGCGGCCGAGACGCCATTTGAACAGGCCGAATTGGGACAGGTCGCCAAGCAGCTTTTGGCGGCTGGCTTCGCCTCCGGGGAAGTCATCGACCGGATGCGCCAGTTGGGCGACATCGCCGCCATGAGCGGCGCGCGGCTGGAAGACCTGGCGGCGATGTACGGCAAGGTCCGCGGCCATGGCAAACTGACCGCGGAGACGCTCGAAGGCTTCGCCACGCGGGGCATCCCGCTCGTGGCGGCCCTGGCCAGGCAGTTCGGCGTCTCCGAGCAGCGTATCCGCGAGATGGTCTCACAAGGGGGGATCGGCTTCGAGGCCGTCCAGCAAGCCATCGCCGCGATGACCAGCGAGGGCGGTCAATTCGCGGGCGGCATGAAGGCCTTGTCGCAAACCACCGCGGGCCTATGGAGCACGGTGGTCGGGAACGCAAAGACAGCGCTTGGCCAGATCGGGGCGGCGATCATCGAGGCATTCGACGTCAAGTCGGCCCTGGCGGGCCTGGGTGATTGGCTTGGGGGCTTCTGGGAGCGGGCCGCGGCCCCCATGGCCGCCATGCTCTCGACGGCGCGGTCGCTGGTGGCGCCGCTCACGGAAATCCTGCGAGGCGGGCTTGGCGCGGCGGCCGCGTTTCTGGAGGGCCTCTGGGCCAATCTCGGCGGGGTGGCGCAACAATCGCTCGCCGGCATGGCGGCCACGGCCGAGACGCTCGCGGAAAATATCCGCGCGGCCTTCACCGCCGTCGGCGAATGGTTCCGGGACTTCTGGGCCACCTGGGGCGGGGCGTTTTCGGCCGCCATGGACCTGGGCCGGTCCCTGTTCCAGGCCCTGGTCGCCGCCGTTCAATCGGCCGCGGAGACGATCCGAGGATGGCTCCAGCCCCTGGTGGATTGGATCGGTTCGCTGTGGGGCGACCTGGGCGGCCAATGGGCCAGCGGGGTCGAGGAATGGATTCGCGGCGTCCAATTCTTCGTCGAGAACTTCACCACCTACCTGGCCCTCGGTTGGGAACACTTCCTCCTCTTCTGTGCTAACATTCCGGCGCGATTCCGCGCCGCGGTGGACAATCTGGGCGCCCTGGTCCGTTGGTTCCTCGACAACTGGAAAGACATTTTCACCACGATCTGGAACTTCACGAAGACCGTCTTTTCCAACCTCGTGAGCAACCTGAAGGGGCTCTGGAGCGCTTTGCTGGGGTTCATCCGCGGCCGGGGCTTCAATTTCGACTGGACTCCGATGCTCCAAGGCTTTGAGAGCACGGTGAAACAGATGCCCGAGTTCGTGGAGGCGGAACTCCAGAAGACGACCCCGGCAATCGACGCACTGCAACGCGAATTGGAGCGGCGGGCAGCGGCTTTTGCGGCGCGCCAGCGCGAAGAAAAATCACGACAGCCAGCCGCCCAGCCTGGCCCCGCGGCTCCGTCCGCTGGCCCGGGCCCCGGCACGTCGCCGCCGGGCACGGGGCCCGGCTCGCCGCCACCGGGCGAGAAGGCCCCGGCCAAGGCCGCCGAGGTCCGATTCGTCGGCCTGGAAGAGCAATACAAGAGCCTGGCCGCGGCGGCCGCCGGCAAGAAAGACGACGAGGTGGCGGAGAACACCAAGCGGGCGGCCGAAAGCAGCGAACGATCGGCCGATTATCTCCGCCAGATCGCAGCGCAACGGTCACTCACGCCGGGCACTACAGCCGTGGCCGTTCCGCCGCCGGAGGTCTTGGCCCCGTCGCGCGTGGCCGTTCCGCCGCCGGAGGTCTTGGCCCCGTCGCGCGTGGCCGTTCCGCCGCCGGAGGTCTTGGCCCCGTCGCGCGTGGCCGTTCCGCCGCCGGAGGTCTTGGCCCCGTCGCGCGTGGCCGTCCCGCCAGGTCCCTTGGAAGACAAGGTCGCTGCGAATACGGCCGAGACGGTCGTCGTGCTCAAGCAGATGTTGCGGTTATGGCAATCCGGGAACGTCCCGGCGAGTGCCAGCGTCGCGGTATTGGGGTGAGTGAGCAATGTATAGCGTCGCCACGGCCGAATTGCCCGGGTCGCCGGTCGAAACATGGGGAAAGGACGGCAGTTTTCGCGCCACGGTCGTCCGCGTGTGTCCGTGGGCGTCGCGCAATACCCTGGCTGCCGAAATCTACGGCGAGGTGTATCCACGGATCACGGGAACCATGGCCCGGGCCACAAATATTACGATCCAGCCATATCCAGACAATCCGGACATCCGCGGCCTGATCGGCGATTTGCAGCACGCCGATTATGATCTGGCGAAACTGACGATCGAATACGAAACCACGGGACCCGACGTAAAAGACGGCGATTGGTTCACCGAGAGCATTGAGCCGACCGTGGAATTCGTCACTCTTGACCCAGCGGACTTTCGTTGGAGCGAGAGCCAATTGGAGTTGTCCGACAACGAGGCCCCGGGAATGCAGGTACGCGGCCTAGAGTACAAATTGACCCGCTACAAACTCTCCGCGGTGCCAATGGCAGTCAAATCGCTCGTCGGCTGCGTCAATAACGCGCAGGTGTCGTGCCGACGCCTGGGATTAACCTTCTCCGCGGAGGAACTGCTCTATCATCCGCCAGTGATCGAAACCAAGGCCAAGATGAACGGTTCATACGAAATGACGCTGGCCATGCGGTTCACCTACAAGCCTGGCGGTTGGAACACATTTTGGTCGCGGCGGTCGCAACGGTGGGAACGCCTGCAAGTGCGCGCCGACGGCGGGTCATGGGTGAATTACTACCAGTACCCGTTGGGAGATTTCTCGCCGCTATTTGGATAGGGACAAGCAATGCGCATCACGACAGGCGTCCACGACTTCCGCTTGCCCGGGATCGACGATAGCCGCGTGTGGCGCGGCGTCTCGCGGGCCTGCAAGCTGGAAGAGAAGTCGTATTCCAAGATCGCCAATATTACCTGGGCGTCCGCGAAGACGCCAATGCTGCTTTTCACCACCCATGTCGAAAAGGGCGTCTGGGCGCGGGCGTACCTGCGCGGCTGGCAACGTGGACGAAGTGCTGTTCAAGCTGGCATTCCACGAGATCGGCCATGTCGTCGCCTACACGACGCGTGAGGACATCGGCTATCCGCCAAAGGATTGGCTCATCAAGCGGCTGCAAAGCCATTACGGCAAGCCAAAGAGCAAGGCGGCAATGGGCGTGGTCGGCGAGCAAGAGCCAGTTGAAGTAGTGTTGCCTTTGGATGACTTGAAGTGGCTGGAGTGAAGGATATTGCAAATGACCGGCGAGCAATACCAGGTACTTACCGCTGAAATACGTGACGATCCACTGGGCCGCGGCTATGCCAACCTGTCTGCCCAGGAAGCCGCCGACAGCCTGAACGCACGCAACCGAACGCGAGTCGTGCCGCTTTCGTTCGTCAACGCGAAAACGCTCTACGCCCGGCTTGGCGCAGCAGTAGCCGAAATGATCATCCAGAAGCTTGAGGCCGGCGCGGCGTCGGATTCGCCATTGGCCCCAATTCTCAAGCGGGCTTGTCAGTGGATTCGGCCTAGCGAGCAAGGAATCGACGTTGGCAATCCAGTGACGCGGACCATGGTCGATGCGTTGACTGGCGGCTTGTTGACTGAGGACGAAGCGCGGTTGCTCAAGGGGCTGGCCGAGGAATCAGTTTCCCGTGCCGAGGAGCTTGGTTTGCCGTATGTCGGCGGGCATCACGTTGAGTACGCGAGGACGTTGTGATGGCTAGTTACGCAATTTACGAACGGCGCGGCACGCCGATCACGTGGATGAACACGGGCGGCGATAAGCTTCTGAATCTGAAAAACCTTGGATTCGGTGCCGGGCGGCTGGGCGCGTTCGTCGATCGTGGCGAAGGCGCGACGCCATGCGATTACGAGGTTCGGGTTTGGTGCGCTTGGCAAGCCAACCCGACGGCTGGCGAGGTGGCAAACGTCGCGGTCTGCCAATCCGACGGCACGCACACGGACGCTGGATTGACGTTTCACGCGAGCAATGACGCGGCCCTGAATCTATCGCAATTCAACGCGATTCCCGTTCAAGCCGGAGCGGTGATTGCGCACACGGCGGATACCGCCGAGAAAGGCTCAGTGTTTCGCGTTCGCGTGACGAGTCGCTACTTCGCGCCAGCACTTTACAACGCCAGTGCTGCAAAGAACCTAGCAGACAGCGACGGCGTTTCCGCGATCGTGATGACGCCAATCCATGCGGAGATCGTGAAACTGTGAGCCTGTACATTCCAACGATGGCTGAAATCATGCAGGTCGCGCAGAGTCGCGGCGCTGATAGCGACGCGCCGCACTTGTGGCGCGGTTTGGTCGGCGCTTGGCCGCTTCAGGAAGGTGGGGGCAATCGTATCTGGGACGTGAGCGGAAGTCGTAATCACGGTACACTTTACGGTAACGACATTGGTGCTGCATGGGGCCTCGCTTTCTTTGGTAGACACTTGCGTTGTAATGGTAACGATGTGTACGTCTTGGGAAATCCTGTTGGCAGCATTACGAAATCACGTGGCTGGAGTGTGTCTGCGTGGGTGCGGCAGAGATTTGTTGGCACTGGCGACAACCAGTACCCCCGCATCGTGAATAGTGTGGACAATCAGTTGAAATGGCTCATTGCTCTAGGCGATTCTAGTTTATGGGCTGCGTACAATGATGGCACGGAGTACAGGCGAGAAGGAGACGCCTTGACGCTAAACCAATGGCATCACGTTGTTGCCGTGTTTAGCGCAAATGGGATTGCTGGGGTTACGCTGTATATTAACGGGCGGCTGGTCACAACTGACAGAGACCCAGGACGGGTAAATTGGGCGAACACTGGCCTTTATTTTGGCCGTCGTGGCGATGGGCAGCAAAGGTTGAATGGAGATCTGTGTGACGTACTGATCTATGATTACACGTTGTCGCAGGCTGCAATTACAAGCCTTTACGCCGATCCATGGGCCATGTATCGCCTGCGCCACAAAATTCATCCCGCCATCGTCGCCGCCTTGCCGCCAACAGTAACCCAACGTCGCTCGCAATTGCTTGGCTCTGGATTGGGGGTGTAACGTGTATCCGAGAAACAGCTCATCACCGCCACGAATTGCAATCGGCCAGGTGCTCGACGAAGACGGCGCTATCCAGACAAGCGGCGTTTCCGTCAAGGTGATCCCGCAAGGCGGAAGCGAGACTGCGGGCCAAGGCACTGTCGGCTACTCGGCGGATGGCGTTGTGTTGTACACACCGACGCAAGCGGAAACCGACCACGAGGCGTTCGTAATGGTTGCGCGCAAGGACAACTGCTACGCGGCGTCGGTTACGGTGGTGACTTCGCCGCTGTCGATATCAGACGGCAAGGTCGCAGCGCGCTACGATTGGCAGGCCGACGTGACGAACAAGCCGACGATCGGCACGAGCACGCTGACGACGGGCGACGTGACGGCGGCCGTCGCCAGCGCAATCAGCGGCATGACCGGAAGCGGCGCGCGGACGGTAGTGATCGCCGTCCGGTCAGGCGAAACGCCGATTGATGGCGCGCGCGTGCGAGTGACGCGGGGCGCGGAAAGTTACCTTCAGACGACAAGCGCACAAGGTACTGCGACCTTCTATCTCGACGACGGGCCGTGGGCCATTGCGATCACGAAACCGCTTTACAGTTTCGGCGGGGCTTCGCTGCTTGTATCCGCCGACGCTACCGTCACCTATTCGCTTACGCCCGTGGCGATCCCGCCAAGCGAGCCGGGCCAGGTGACCGGGTACACCTACTGCTACGACGTGGATGGTTCGCCTGAAAAGGATGTAACCGTGCACTTACGCATGACATCGCCACCTCCGGGCGTCGGAGCGTTCGACGGTAGCGTGTACCAGCGGACGAGCGACGCGGCTGGCCTCGTCGTGTTTCCCGGCCTGTTTTCCGGCGCCACATATCGCATTTGGCGCGGGCAGCGCGGCGCGATTCTTGTGACGATTCCGTCTGGTGTAGCGACTTATGCGCTGCCGGCGTTCGTGGGATGGTGATTATGGCGCGAGACAGGCTTCCCATCTTCCGCCCTGGCGATCCACTCAAGGCCGACGACCTCAACGCCATCGTCGCCAACGTCGTGACCCGCATCCACGGTCCCAATGTTTACATCGACAGCACCGGCGTATACCTCCGCCCACCGCCGCGGAAGGCCGCCCAAGAGGAACAGACGAGCCACTCCACCCCGCTGTTCATCATCGTGTCCGCCAAACATGCGTTTAGCCAGTTGGACAACACGTTTCAGGGCGATGTGATCTGGAGGCCGACGGGGACGCTTGACCCGGACCCACAGAACGCCGGGTTAACGATCGACAACTTCGCGAACCTGTTCTTTGGCGAGATCGGGTCCATCTGGTTCTGCGTCCGCCAATCGCCGGAAGACCGTTACATGGCGATCCAAGGTTCCTGCCCGCAGTTGCTAAGCACATGAAGCTGCGCGTCAAACTGCTCACGCCGCGATGCGACGGGCTGAATTCCGGCCTGCCTGACGGGTTGATTCTGCGCACCACGGGGGAGTACAACGGCAAGCCGTATTTCGCCAAGGACGGCGGCGGCCCTCCGTTTCTATGGTGGTCGGGGGACGGGCTGCCGCTCCGCAACCCAACTCCTCCGGGCGTCTACTATTGCGTCACTGATGACGGAAGCCAAGGATTTGATTTTGCGGGCCTCTACGCGCCAGACCCCAACGTAACCCCCAACCCGCCCGACGAATACACATGCACGATCTACAAGCGGGTGGATGAGACGAGGCCGCAGGCGTGGCTTAGCGCGGTGACGCAATCTGGTCCATGTTCTGATAACCTGTGGCAGCTCGTTGGGTTCGGTTGGACCCAGATTACGCTCTTTTCCGAGGAGCGAGGGACCAACGGACTGCCCTATGTGGGACACTACGGCCCAGGACCACATGCCGACCCGCCGTGGGTCTATGCCCAGGTGATCGACGCCATCCCGGCGAACGCCTGGATTCTAAGCGAGCACCCGAACGCTGAGGCTTTGGACGCGGCATTCAATGGCCTTCCGTACACTCCATGGTTTGGGTTGCTCCCAGGCACGAGCCCGGTCGGAGAATACGAGGGCAGCCCGTACGGTTGCTGGAATTGCCGCTTCACGCTCGAACCATACCGCTATCCGTCGCCAGCCTGTTATCGAGTCCGGGGCCATAAGTATTTCCAGCCGTCGGTAGATTTGTCCGGGGACTATCGCCTTGGCGATCCTCCGGAGTACTATCCCGAGGCCGACGACAACGACTATCCGGTGTATCGTCATGGCAATAACGCGATCTATCGGCACGACGGATATTGGTGGATTGGGCCTGCCGTTGGCGAGGCTGAAGGCTATCGCACTGACAATCCCACGGCAAGCCGGACTCCATCAACTGGCGTCTATCGCGCCGGTTCTGAACATTACGGTGGTGCGCATCGCGTGGAGTTGTGTGCCAATACGGCATGGTGGCCGTGGTGTTGTCGCCCATGCCCGCCGGCAATAGTCACGCGCAGTTGTGTAGCAATCTGTCTCACACCTGTCAGCAAGATGATTTCCAAAATGCGTGTAAATGTGCCCTCGGTGCCGCTGTCCCCAGCCGTGATGACGATGAACAGCCCGAAGTTGTTTGCTGGTTATCCGTATTATGGTTGTGGCGACACTGTGAGCTACGAACAAGGCAATGGGCAACAGACGCACGGATATAGTCTGACAGAGCTGTTTGTGCCGAACGGTGTAATAAGAGGCGTTCCTGTTCGCGGGTATTTGTTGGACGTAGCCGCTTGGGTGAATAGGGTTACAGTGGGCGATTTTGATTTTATCGTGATTCGGGATAGCTATTTCACCGCCAACATTCCAGAGCAGGAAGACAGCGAGTTTCGCTTCGACTCTATTGGGGGACAAGGGCCAGGGGTGTTCCGGGCTCGGGTGCAGAATGGAATTCCACGGCATTTAACGCCGGATGACATTGGTAAGAAGATGTGGTGGCAACCGTATTCCGGAACGCTTGACCCCATTCGATGCTTGGAGATAATAGGCGGGCCTGACACCGAGAACTACATGACTGTGAAGGCATCAACGCCAACCTTATATGTTCCTCCTGATCGCCCAGGATGGCGCTTCGCGCCAGATTACTTTACGCCGCTTGGCAGTCCGGCAGTGTTCACACTGCGAGACACGCGATATCTCATTTATGGCCCGCAAAGCGGCCAACCGTACGACCAAAACAATCCACTTCCCGGCGGAATTACTGAGGCCGAGGTGATTGGAGCCTTTGAGCGCGTGGCACCATTTCCGCCCCCAACAGCCGCAATCGGAGAGGCGGTAGAAGTTGTTGTAGTGAACGTCCCGGATATTGAATGACCGCGATCAACCTGCTCCGTACAGCCTACCGCCTTCGCCGCGAGGAGACGCTGCGCACTGGAACCGACCCTGGCAACGAGTGGGCGATGCGTGAGGCAAAGCGCCAGCACGAGGCCGCGCAGCAGCGCGTCATGGAGGCCGCACGCGCAGCGACGGATATTCCAGCTTTGGGCCTGCTTGCCGTGTGCCGGGCACCCTGTCCAGACTATCGCCGGGATGGCGCAGCCGAGTATTGCCAGCGAGACTTCCTCGCCTCCAATTGCCAATCCATCGCCCGGCAAGCCTGGACGGCCCGCGCATTTGGTCGTCGTGATCCCTGCGAGCGCCAACGCGCGCACTCCCCGCCAACCAAACCGATTCCGCGTCCTGCGCAACCACTTGTAGCGCCAAAGCTGCCTCCGGCGGCCTGGATGCCGAAATCCACGCCGCAGCGGATGGTGTCGCCAGCGAGCCAAGGGCGCATTCAAATCGAGATCACCAACTTCTGCCCAACGCCCAATTGTTCCAACTGTTCGCGGTTCTGTCCGCTCATCGCGAAGCCGTTTTTCATGGACTTGGAGACATTTCAGCGGGCGGTGGATTCGATGGCTGGGTACGGGGGGATGCTTGGCATCATGGGCGGCGAGCCGACACTGCACCCGCGATTCGCGGAGTTGGTACGGTACTACCGTGACCACTGGGAAGGGTTCGTCCCGCAGAACAAGGGCCGGGAGCCGATCCGCCGATTTGCTGAGTACCACGCTGGAAATCTGGCCAGCACTCAGGGCCAACGGTGCGGGCTGTGGACGAGCCTGGGGCCAGGGTACGCGAGACACTTCGAATTGATCCAGGACACGTTCGGCTACCAGTGCGTCAATACGCACAACAATCAAGCGAGGCACCAAGTCTTGCTCGTAACGCGACGCGAGCTGGGTATTGCCGACGCGGCGTGGGAGAGACTCCGCGATGCTTGTTGGCTTCAGCGACTCTGGTCGTCGAGTATCACGCCCAAGGGGTGTTATCCCTGCGAAATCATGGCGGCCCTGGATATGCTCTACGACCCGATCACGGACGACGAGCGGGCGCGGCTGGGGATTCCGCCGTCGGGCGGCTGGCCGATCGAGCCTGGCTGGTGGCGTCGCCAGCCGTCGGAGTTCGGGCGGATGCTAGATTGGTGCGAGTTGTGTGGGGCGGCCCTGGCGACGCCTGCGCGCCTGGCAACCGAAGGCGTGCAAGACATTTCCCCGTGGCACATGGAGCGGCTTTCGCGGATGGAGGCCCCAGCGATCGCGGCGGCGCGGCATCGGGTGTTCGACGCGACGGCTGCCCGAACTGCGGATCCGGCGCCTGTTCACTCGAATTGGTACATGCCCGACTCCGACGAACCGCGTCGGGCGGATGGCCGCGATGACGCCTTGCGTCCCAAGCGGATCGAAGGGCTCGTTGTGAGCGTCGACTGCGGCGATCAATTGGCCAGGACGCTACCGAACAACGTCGGACTGTTCGACCGGCTTGTCGTGGTGACCGCCGAACGCGACGCGCGCAGCCAACAGGTCGCGCGGGAAAACGGCGCGGAGGTGGTGATTGCCGATCCGCACCACGGCGACTCCGCGTTCAACAAGGGGCATTGCCTGAACGCTGGACTGGCGGCCTTGGACCCGACCGACTGGGTCTTGCTCCATGACGCCGATTGCTTCTTGCCGGCGGCCTTGCGAGAGCTGCGAGAGCTGGTCCTAAACCCAGGGTGCCTCTACTTCACGAAACGGCACCACCTGCCGTCTTACGTCTTGACGCCGGATTGGGCGCTGGTAACCCAGTACGAACTGCTCGATCCGCACGGCAATCACAACCCGTGGGGGTACTTCCAATTGTTCAACGTCCGCGCGGCTGCGATCGCGAAGCCGTTTCGGTTTCCCGAGTGTTTTTGTAGCGCGGGCACCATCGACCACTGGACTCAAGCCCAATGGCCGCGCGACAAGCGTGTGAGCCTGGCGGATTGGGCTGGCGATCACCGATTCGACGTCCTGCATTTATGGCATGGCGAACTGGCAAGCCGCTGGAATGGCTACGGGGATGTAAGCGACAAGTGGACTTTCGCCGGTCAGTCGAATCTCGGTCGGACCGAAGAGCAATGGACGCCGTACTGGCCCGTGCCGTGCCGTGCCCGTCGAATCAATGCCGTCACGTGCGAGATCGAGGATGGCCGATGGGACGGACGGCGGGTTGTGCCGCCTTGGTCCGCGCCGAATCCAACCGCGGTGTACGAGTACAGCGTGAGACGTCTATGACACAGATTGCAATCCCCGTGTATCGGCATGGTCGTGGCGAGGATCGAGATTGGGACGCGGTCTCGATGTACGACTATCCATACGCCAAGACGTACGATTTCCCGGGCGCGTGGATCGACGCCGACCACGAGCGACTGGCCAATGCCCCTTACATCCGAGGGCATTTGCAATGGGACGTCGAAGGCTGGCTGACCAAAGGCGACGCGCTGAAGCTCTACGAACTGGCGTACTTTGCAGGCGGGCCGATCTTGGAGATCGGCGCAGGCTGGGGCCTGTCCACGACGATCCTCGCCACTGCCGCGATCCGCTCCGGCAACGCCCACGGCGTAGAGACGATCGAGTCCGCCCCGGAGAGGGCCGACTACGTGACCAGACGAATGACGGGATGGAATCTTCCGGTGCATGTGCGGCGCGGACGATCGGACGAGGTGTTGCCCACGATCCCACGGCGATCGGCGCGACTGATATTCGTCGATGGTGGGCACGCCTACGCGGACTGTGCGGCTGATTGCCGCCAGGTGCTCGAGATCCTCGCCCCGGGCGGATTCGCGCTGTTCCACGATTTTACCGTGCCGGAGAACGCCGACCCCGCAAACGCGCATTTTGGGGTCTGGCGGGCCGTCGCCAACACGATTGTCGGCCGGCTAGAGTTCTGGGGATGTTTTGGTATCTCCGGGCTGTTTCGACGCGGAATCTCCACCTGTGATCATGCTAGATCAGCGTCCTCCCCAAACGAATGCGTCGATTTCGTCTTGGGTCCAGCCGATTTCTTCTAGAATCGTCGCGGCGGTGCGGCGGTCGTGCTGATTGGCCTTGCCTTTGTTCGCCTCGACGAGGCTCCGCGCGAGTTCTTCAAGTTCGTCGCTTGTGCCTTCGTAGCACACAAAGTCGTCGCACTCGCGCGGGTCCCTGTCTTCGCAGTAGTAGCGCTCAAGTTCTCGCTCGGGAACGCGCTTGCCCGCAAGCGTGGTGTGTTGAGCGTAAACGAAAACTTCCAAGGTTTGGGTTTGCGTTGCCATTTCTTCGTCTCCTTGTGACTTGTGTGAAACTTTTCCCAACCGACGCCTAATTATTGCCTAGCTCGTCAAAAAAAGCAAGAGGGTCGCAAGATTTTTTTGAAAATTCGCCGGACACGCTTAGTTTTCGCCAAAAACGCCTACCTTGCCCTGCCATTGGTGGTAGGATAGTGTCCGAATTCGGAACAAATTGTTCGCGAATGGTGTCTTGAAAACCAAGGTGTCCAGCTACCCTGCTTGCGAGACACGAGTTGGCCGGCCTCGACGCTTGCGACCTGCGGCGGCTCGTTCAGATGCGATGTACTTCTCCAAGTCTTGCTCTGAAATATGCCACTGGGCGGCTCCTGGCGGCTCAGGCGGCCACCGCGTCGCGCGAAGGCGACCGGTTCTGCAAAGGTAGGCGACGTCGTGTGGCGTGACTCCAAGCCGCTTTGCGGCTTGTGCTGTACTAAGTATCACTGCTTTACCTCCTGTTTATCGCCGAGTACAGCAATTATATTAGACTGAAATGAATTGGATAGAGCATCGGTCTACGGAACCGAAGGTTACAGGTTCGAGTCCTGTGGGGTGCGCTGGAGAGGGGCTTGCTTGACAGAGGCTTGCCGCGAAGGCAATCGGCGCGATGTAACCGCTCCTCCCACTGCCCAACGAGTGCAGCGATTGCGCAGTTCCAAATCCTTGCTTGTTATTATGATGCGCGTCAAGCCCTCCACGTAAGGGCACGTTATACCGGCCACTTCCGAAAAAAGACGTTTCGTCATCTAGCCTTCAGCAGCCCATTGCTGAAGGAGAGCGAGTTATACCATCCCCGGCGGGCCAAATACGCCTGGCAGGATTCGAACCTGCGACCTACGGTTTAGGAAACCGTTGCTCTATCCCCTGAGCTACAGGCGCTAACGTGCTTTTTTATAAAGGATTTACAGCGTCTCGCGCGGTTCGATTCCGCAATCGATTGCAGCTAAAAGCATCTATTAGGTGGACAGCAACCTACCCGATCGTGGTGGGACGCGTCCCGACGCCCCCTAATCGCAAACTTATAAGATAGCAGTGAGTGTGAGTCTACACTCAATTTGTTTGCGGGCAATCCCTGTATCGGATATCTGGCGTTTTGGTGGCTTGCGACGCGCAAAATTGTCAAACTAGGCAAGTTTTGGAAGCGGGTCTGCCGCGCTGGGCCACGTCCAATTCGTATCCCTGTAGGGATGCGTTTCGTCGCCTCCACGTTTGCGGACTGGCAGCGACGCGGTCGTCTGCGTCGCGGCGGCCGAGCAAGTCGGGATTTTCCAGGCGGTTCGGGATTCGCTGTCTCGGGCTGCTGAGGATGTCGCCAAGCCCAAATTGCGAGACGCCAACCATGCCGTTATAGTGGCAAGCGGAGAGCGTCTTTTGGGAAAGGGGGGTGGACATGCCAAGGAATCAGCTCGGTGGACTCGCCCTGCTGGCGGTAGCGGCCTGGGCCGTGGGCGCGGCTGCATCTTCCGGTGGAGAATCAGAGATACGCAATGACTGGTACTTTCGCGAGTCGCTCCGCGCGATCCGCGACTGGGAGGCCGTTCTGGCGAAGTGGGAAAGCGAGAAGTCTCCCTTTGCCGCCTCGCCCGCCTTTCCCATCCCTGACAGCGGTGAGCCGCTCCAGTGGCCTAATCCATTTCCGCTCCGGCTTCTGCCGGTCGAAGACCGGGGACAAAGGGTTCGCACGCGGCTAGAGGCCGGGCACCTGGCGGTTGAGCGGTTCGGTGACGGACAGACGCCGAAACGAGAAAGCGCGGCCCCAGGCTCCACGATCCTTGGCTATAAACATCCCGGCGGCGGCGGTAAGGACCAGTGGTATCATGCCTATCACCGCCGCTTCGACCGCTTGACCCAGTTCACCGCCAGGCTGGCGCCGCTGGCAATCCAGCTCGACGCCCCGCTCGATCTCGGCCGCGGTCAGCATGAAGTGGCATTGAGCTTACGTAACGGCGGCAACCAACCGCTTGAGATTACCGCAAGCGCCCAATGGCACGCGCCCAGCGAGGTCCGCGAGTGCGGACGGCACGCCGTCACCCTTGCCGCGGGTGGAGGGCATGTCGCGCGATTCGCGATTCACTTGGATCGCGAAGGCGGCGGGATACTCGCCTTACGGCTGGAATGGGAAGGCGAATCCTTTTGGTTCCCGCTCTTGACCTACGTCGAGGACGTCTCGTCGGTGCTGGAGAGCGTCGCGGAGATTCTCGAAGACGCGCCGGATGGAGCCGCCGCGGCGGAACTCGCCTCGCTGCGTCAAAAGGCCATCGCGATTGCTGAACCGGCGGCGGAATCGAGGACCGAAGACGCCGCGTGGCGATCGCTGTTCGAGCAGGCGAGCCGTCTCCGCGACCGATTGCTCCTGGGCCGGTTGAAGTTCGACACGCTGATTTTTGTCAAGCGCAAGCCCTATTTCTCCGAGCAACCGTTCATGGACGCCCACCACTTGTACAATCGGCCGGGCGGGGGCATCTATCGGCTTTCGCCGGTCCGGCCCGACGGTCGCGTGACGCCGCTGGTCGATTCGCTTGGCGAAGGGGTCTATCGCGACGTTTGCCTCCACTGGGACGCGCGGCGCTTGCTGTTTTCATTCGGCAACGGCTCGGACCACTGGGACGGCAAGCAGAGCTATCACATTTACGAGGTCGCTGTCGACGGCTCGGGGCTTCGCCAACTCACGTTCGGGCCGAAAAACGACTGCGAGCCGTTCTACCTGCCCAACGGCCAGATCGCCTTCACTTCGGACCGCTCGGAACACTTCGTGATGTGCGGCGGCGACCGGCACGCGCCCACCCTGTTCGTCATGGAGGCCGACGGCTCGGACGTGCGCCAACTGAGCTTCAACGTCTTCAACGACTTCACTCCCGCGGTCCTGCCCGACGGCCGGATTCTCTACAGCCGCTGGGAATACAACGAGCGGTCGGTCACCTCGCTGCACAATCCGTTCACCATGAACCCGGACGGCACGATGGTCCAGCCGTACTACGGCAACGCCACGATCCGGCCCAACGTCGTCATGTTCCCCCGGCCGGTGCCCGAGAGCCCCAAGATCATGGCCCTGTTCACCGCGCACCACGGCCAGACGCACGGCGCGGTCGGGCTGATCGACGCGCGACGGGGGATCGACGGCGACGGCCCCCTGACCGTGCTCACGCCCCGCGTGCCAATCACCGGCGAAAAGGCCGAGGACAGCGCCTACGGCTGGTTCAGCGATCCCGTGCCGCTTTCCGAGAGCACGTGGCTCTGCTCCCACACGCCCACGCTCTTGCCCTGGCTGGAGCGGAGCTGGGCCTTGTACGTGGCCGACCGCCACGGGAATTTGGCGTTGGTGTATCGCGATCCGGCAATTTCGTGCGCCGAGCCCGTGCCGCTGGTCGCGCGACCGAGGCCCCACGTGTTGCCCAAGGCCCCCGCGGACACCGACTCGACCACGGCCAAGGCGACGCTGCTTTTGGCCGACGTGTATCGCGGCTTGACCGGCGTGCCCCGGGGCGAGGCCAAGTATCTCCGCATTCTCGAAGACGTGCCGCGCAAGGGCGTGAAGACCGGCGGCGTGATTTGCACCTCCGGGACGCTGATCTTCACGATCAAGCGGGTTTTCGGCACCGTGCCGATCGAGAGCGACGGTTCGGCCCATTTTACCGTGCCGGCCAACCGCAACGTGTATTTCGAGGTCCTCGATGAGAAGTTCCAGGAAATCCAACGGATGCGGAGCGTGGTCTGTTTGAAACCGGGCGAGACGCGGGGCTGTATTGGCTGCCACGAGTCGCGCAATCAGGCCCCGCCGCCCGTCCGGTTCCTTGCCGCGCATCGGCCGCCGAGTCGGCCCGAACCGCCGCCCTGGGGCACCAAGACCGTGAGTTTTCTCCGCGACATACAGCCTGTCTTGAACGCCAAGTGCATCGGCTGCCACGCCTACGAGCGAGAGAAGAACAAGGTGATTCTCACCGATGATCTGACGAATCAGTTCACGGTCGGTTATCAGGAACTGCTTCCGTATCTGACCGTGGCCATCTCGAATCGCTGGGACCATCCCGACGACGTCCTCCCAAGACCGCCGTACACCTACGGCTCGAAGGTCTCGCCGCTGGTGAAGATCCTGGCCGCGGGGCACCATGGCGTGAAGCTCACGCCAGAGGATTGGCAGCGGCTTCTGACGTGGATCGATTGCAACGGGGTGTATTACGACCGCTACGAAAACGACCACTATCCGAACCGGCAGATTTTCGCCGGTTCGGTTCAGGAGGCCGCCCAGCGGATCGTGGCCCGGCGGTGCGGCAATTGCCACGGCAGCGACGACGGCCGGGGCGATACCTGGTGGCTGTCGCTGAACCGGCACGACGTGCGTCAGAGCCGGGCACTGGCCGCCCCCCTGGCCGCCGCGGCCGGCGGTTGGCAGCGGTGCGATGCGATCGTCTTTGCCGACGCCAAAGATCCGGACTATCAGGCCCTGCTAGCGATTCTTTCCTCGGTCCGCGACCGACTGGCCAAGTACCCGCGCGAGGATCTGCTGTCGCTCCAAGGCACCGAGGTCGAGCGGCAGCCGGTAGTCTTGCCATCGCCTCCGCCACCCACGCCCCCCACGACGGCGGCGATCGATCGGGATTGGGTCTATCTGAGCGATCTCGAGTGGCAATCCGCCCGGTCGGGTTGGACCCGCAATGGCGACGGCCTTCCCCGCCGCGACCGCGACATCGAAGACAACGCCATGCGGATCGGCAACAAGCGATACCCCAAAGGGATCGGCACGCACGCCCCGTCGGAGATTGTTTACCTCCTGGACGGCCAGTACCTGCGATTCCAGGCCGTCGTCGGCCCGCCGGAACGAGATGGCACCGTTGTTTTCCGTGTCTACGGCGACGGAAAAATGCTGTTCGATAGCGGCGTGCTGCGATACCGCCAGAGCACAGCCGTCGATGTTGCGCTGGAGGGCGTGCGCGAGTTGCGCCTCGTGGTCACCGACGC
>Ga0209101_1000882_pt1 | contig 23973 bp, 13 predicted proteins | sample ConPoolayeCmetaG_FD_185481 | JGI IMG/M metagenome (GOLD analysis project Ga0209101, IMG submission 185481) | Hot spring microbial mat communities from California, USA to study Microbial Dark Matter (Phase II) - Cone Pool mat layer C metaG... ...
CTACACCATCCCCTTTGTCGAAGGGGTACGCCGCGTGGTCGCCGGCATCGCCGCCTTTGAAAATGCCGATAACTACCCGTTTTACGACCACATCATCCAGGTCTGGCAGCGCGCCGGCGACGAGATGGCGCGGGCCTGCCAGAAGGAGAGCAGATGAGCCAGACGATTGAAACGATCCCATATCGCACCGTGTACGAGTGGTCGCTGCACAGCGATTTCCCCTACGCCGAGCCGTTCGCGGACGTCGAGGTGGACGCGGAACTGACCGCGCCATCCGGCCGGACGTATACCGTCCCGGCCTTCTACGATGGCGATGGGGTCTGGCGCGTGCGCTTCAACCCGGGCGAGGTTGGGCGGTGGTATTGGCGCAGCGGTGCCCGCCCGACCAACTCCGACCTGACACGAGAAGGTGTGTTCGAGGTGACCGCGCGGCAGACGCGCGGCTTTCTGCGGGCGACCCCTGGCCGCGCCTGGGGCTTCCACTACGAATCCGGCGAACCGGTCTTTCTCCTGGGCGATACAGTTTACCACTTGTTTGGGATGGCCCACTGCGGCGGGAACACGGATGCTTTCCTCGAACGGCGCGCGAGGCAGGGCTTCAACCTGCTGCGTATCCGTGTGCCGGTCAGCCCGTTCCACGGCCCCCACGGGTATAGCGAGTGGCAGACGCGCCGCACCTGGCCGTGGGGCGGCAGTGAACAGTCGCCGCGCTTCGACCGGTTCAACCTGGACTATTTCCGCACCGTGGACCGGGTGATGCAGCGCATCGAGCAACTCGGTATGGGGGTCGAGATGATCATGGAGGCCTGGGGCTTCGAGTTCCCCTTCAACTGCCGCCATATCTTCGTCCCGGAGTGGGAAGAACTCTGGATGCGCTACCTCATCGCCCGTTACGACGCCTTCAACTGCCTCTATTTCTGGACGCTGATGAATGAGTACGAGTTCTACCCGGACGGCAACTGGCAATATAACCCGGTCGCCGACCGTTGGGCGATGCGTATGGGGCGGTGGGTCAGGCAGACGGCTCCGCACGGTCACCTGGTGGCGGTGCACAACGGCCCCAACGATCCGCCGTTTGCCCAACGCTTCGCCCTCCACCCTGAGGCGATTGATGCCATCATGTTCCAGACCTGGGGTACGACCGGCCAGGACGATGGCTGGCTGGCCGCCGGCATCGAGGAGCGCATCGCGGCCAGCCTGGCGGGCTGGTGGGGCAGCGCTGTCTTCGCCGAATACGGCTACGAACGGAATCCCGACCTGCCGCTCCACCTGCCCGGGCACGCCTTTTGCGACCCCGAACACACGCGGCGAGGGGCCTGGCGCGGCGCTTTCTGCGCGCTGGGCGTGATCCACGGCTTCGAGAACTCCTGGGGGCCGTGGATGATCCTGGAGCAGGATCAGCCGGGGATGGTCTATCTGCTGCACCTGCGGCGTTTCTTCACCGAGATCGTGCCCTTCGACAGGCTGCGCCCGGCGCCGCAACTGGTCGTCCCTGCCGAATATGCCCCTGGCGGCCGTCCGCTGGCCCTGGCGACGGAGGAGCGGGATGTGGTGGCGGTCTACCTGCCCGTGGGCGGCGCGGTCACGCTCGATCTGTCATCGGGCGCGGGCCGCCAGGCACAGTGGTACGATCCCCGCACGGGCGAGTTGAGCGCTGCCAGGAGCAACGGCCTCACCTTCACATCGCCAGGTGGTGTGGATGATCAAGGCCACCCTCTGGATTGGGTGTTGACGCTGCGTGAAACGTAAACGACCGGCTGAACCGGTCATTCACATCAATTTTAGTGGAAGGAGAGTGCTGAAATGAGAATCATGGAAAAAACCCCCTGTTTCGGCCTGATCGTCGGGACGCGCGGTTTCTTCAACGCCCAGTTGGCCGTGGGCGTGCGCGCCAAACTCCTGGAGATTCTGCAGGAAAAAGGATACGAGTATGTCATCACCCCGGAGGACGCGACACCCTGCGGGGCCATCGAGACCCGTGAACATGCCAAACTGTGCGCCGATCTGTTTAAGAGGAACGCCGATAGGATTGACGGTGTCATTATCGTGCTGCCGAACTTTGGCGATGAGCTGGGGATTGTCCAGACGCTGGAGATGGCACGCCTGGACGTGCCGGTGCTGGTCCAGGCCTGCGACGACGACATGGACAGGCTCTCGGTGGCCGAGCGGCGGGATGCCTTCTGTGGGAAATTGTCGGTTTGTAATAACCTGTATCAGTACAACATCCCCTTCACCAACACCACCTATCACACCTACCCGATTGATAGCCCTGAATTCCGCAACGACCTGGACTTCTTCGCGCGGGTGTGCCGCGTGGTGAAAGGGCTGCGCCACGCCCGCATCGGCGCGATCGGCGCGCGGCCGGCGGCCTTCCAGACTGTGCGTTTCAGCGAGAAGCTGCTACAGGAGGCGGGCATCACCGTGGTGCCGGTGGACCTGTCGGTGATCATCGCCGGCGCGAGCGCGCTCAAAGATAGCGATCCGGCCGTGCAGGCCAAACTGGCCGAGATCAGGGCCTATGGCCGCATCCCGGATTACATTCCAGAGGCCAACATTCTCAAGCAAGCCAAACTCTCGGTGACGATTGACCGTTGGATGGAAGAGAACGAGTGCGATGCCAGCGCGGTGGAATGTTGGGATTCGATTCAGCGCAACTACGGCTGCGCCACCTGTCTTTCGATGGCCATGATGGGCGATCGTCTTATGCCCAGCGCCTGCGAGGTAGATGTGGTGGGGGCAGTTTCGATGTATGCGCTGCTGCTGGCCTCGGGCAATCCGCCCGCTTTCCAGGACTGGAACAACAACTACGGCACGGATCGGGAGATGTGCATCAACACCCACTGCAGTAATTTCCCCAGGACTTTCATTGGCCGTGAGGTGGAGATCTCCAACCTGGACGTGCTGGGCGCGTCGCTGGGCGCCGATCGCTGCTTCGGCGCGGTCAAAGGACAGGCGGCAGCCGGCCCAATTACTTTCTTCCGTATCTCGACCGACGATCCGCGCGGCATCATCAAGGCCTACCTGGGTGAAGGGGAGATGACCGACGATCCGGTGAGCATCCAGGGAGGTTCGGCGGTGCTGCGCGTGCCCGGGTTGCAAACGTTGCTGGACTATATGTGCAAGAACGGCTTCGAGCACCACGTCGCCGTCACGCGCGGCCACTGCGCCGATGTGCTGGACGAGGCGATCAACACCTACCTGGGATGGGAGTTGTACTACCACAACGCGCCCTGACCGGCAGCGCTTAGAACCTATCCAAAAAAAACCGTACAAGCGGCATGGGGATGCCGCTTGTACGGTTTTTTGGATAGGCTCAAGTACTGGTATCTTTTGCCGAGCCCAGATGCTATCTACAGCACTGTGGCACTGAGACATAGAACTCCCGGCTGACGATCACGCCCCCGGACTCGACCGACGCTGTCCCCACGATCGCAGTGCACGATTGGCTGGTCAGGCGGATCGTCACCCCTTCCTGGACGGAATCGGCTCTCCAATCTCCGTTGATGTAATACTTGTAATGCCCATCTCCACCTGTGGGCTGAATCCACAAATCGGCCCACCATATGCCCCCAATCTGGCAGCCCGTCCCAACAGGCCACAAATCCCTTATAGATAGTTTAATGAGAGGCGGAGGGGGATAAGGTGTTGGGGTATGGGTTGGTATGATCTTTGGTGGGACAGGAGTGTTCGTAGGAGTAGGGGCAGAGGTAGGAGTAGGAGTATCGGTTGGTGAGAGTTCTGTTGGGATAGTGACTTCCGTCAGAGGGGGAATTGTAGGAGTGATTACCGTAGTGCCAGCACCAGTTTCCTTGCGCACGAGGTAACACACTTTAACTTCGTCACTATCCTCCAGGTTGAAATATTCGCTTGTATACTTCTCATACCCTGTCTTTTCCACCGTCAGCCACGCCACATAGCCCTTTTGGGAGATAGGTAGATTGAATTCAGCGCGCCCGTTTTGGTTTGTGGCTTTACTATATGAGACGTGCTCATTCTCCCCAGTTACTACATAGACCGTGACTTTCGCACCTTCAATGCCAGCCCTTGTGTTATCGTCCTGTACGAGCACCAGGCACCTGAGCGTCTTGTGAGATGTGTTGCAACCCACGGTCGCCCAGAGTATAGCTACCACAATGGCAAATAATTTGCCTGTTAACGTACTTATACGAAAATGTCCCGCCCTCATAGCTACCTCCACGCAATCCATTGTCTGCAGCCAGATTCCCCGTCTATAGATGGGACTACTTTCCGCAGCAGGCTGGCACCTGAACCTCAAACTCCTGGCTGACGATCACGCCCCCGGACTCGACCGACGCTGTCCCCACGATCGCAGTGCACGATTGGCTGGTCAGGCGGATCGTCACCCCTTCCTGGATGGACTCGGCTCTCCAATCCCCGTTGATGTAATACTTGTAATGCCCATCTCCACCTGTGGGCTGAATCCACAAATCGGCCCACCACGTGCCCCCAATCTGGCAGCCCGTCCCAACAGGCCACAGATCCCGGATGGAAAGTCGGACACGGAGACCAGGCGTTGCAGATGCGGGGAGAGACTCGGTGGAAGGCATTACCGGCAAAGTGATCGTTGGCGTGGAAGTCGTGCGGATTTTCCATAGTTCGGGTAAAATACCGATCATCGCGGCTATGATTGTGGCACACGCCGTAATTAAAGCGGCCCACACCACAGTGGTTTTGTTTTTGGATAGTTTTGCCATCAGGACGGATCTCCAATTGTGCTTACTACCCTCGGCAGGAGCAGTCGGCTTTTCAAGCTCGTTAATAGATTGTTGAAGCTTTTCAATCAATTTCAGCAGCCTCCGCTCTTCCTTGATCAATTGCAGAGGTACATCGGTCTCCAGCACATATTCACTTTTACGTTCCTGAATCAATCGCAGGTTGTATTCTGCTTCGGCCAGTTGCTTACGCAAGGATTGGAGCCCCTCATCCATAATACACCTCTGCCCGCCAGAATGCAATCCAGCAGACCGGTCGCCTGCTGGCATGGTGACCTGGGGTCACCAGCTATCCGAAAAACTGGCGGTCGGGCTATACAGCCCGACCGGACAGCCTGGAAAGGCTGTCTCAAACCCGATACTTTTCAAAAGGGGCCGGAGGTCTGCTCACACCCCGCTGAACGCGTTAAATCCTCCATCTATCGGGATAACGGCGCCGGTGACAAACGCCGCCGCCGGCGAGAGCAGCCAGACGACGGCGCCGATCAGGTCGGCAGGCTCCCCAAAGCGGCCCATCGGCGTGTGTGCAATGATGGCCTGGCCGCGCGGCGTCAGGGCGCCGGTCTCTGCGTCGGTGAGCAGATACCGGTTCTGCTCGGTCAGGAAAAAGCCGGGGGCGATGGCGTTGACGCGGATACGCGGGCTGTATTCCTGCGCCATGTGCACCGCCAGCCATCGGGTGAAATTATTCACCGCCGCCTTGGCCGCCGAGTAGGCGGGGACGCGCGTGAGGGGGCGCAGGGCGCTCATCGAAGAGATGTTGAGGATGCAGCCCTCGCCCTGCGCGGCCATCGGTCGGCCAAAGACCTGGCAGGCCAACAGCGTGCCCATCAGGTTGAGGTCGAACACTTCGCGCAGCACATCGGCGGGCAGGTCGAAGAAGGGGAGGTCGGGCGCGGTGGTGGCCTGCGGCCTGTTGCCGCCCGCGCCGTTGATGAGGATGTCCACGCAGCCAAAGCGGGCCAGCACCGCGTCACATGCCGCTTCCAGCGCCGCGCGGTCGCACACGTCGCAGGGGAGGGCCAGCGCCACGCCCCCGGCCGTGGTGATCTCGTCGGCGACCCGTTGTGTGGATTGGAGGGAGCGGCTCATCACCACCACCTTCACCCCCAGGCGCCCCAACGCGCGGCCAATCTCCCCACACAGCACACCTCCGCCGCCGGTGATGACGGCGACGCGATTTGCAAGATCGAACAATTGCTCCAGATAGTCACTCATTGCCATCTCCAGGATGCAGGATGCAGGATGCAAGATGCAGGATGCAGGATGCAAGATGCAGGATGCAGGATGCAGGATGCAGATTATGGGCGTTTTTTGTATTGGCGTTGTTGGTCGGAGGAGAGGACCTGGGCAGCAATGATTTCATCCAGCAGTTTGATGCGGTGCTGGAATACTTCGGGGCGGAGGAAACGACGACCACGATAGTACCAGCCGCGAGATTCACGTGCCGGGCCAAGCGCAATGCGCTGGAAATAGGCATTATCTTTGCCAAAACCACGCCCATGCCCTTCCTCGATGTTGGCGCAGAGTAACTATTCAGCCTGTGCCCGCCGGACTACAGTCCGGCGGGTCGAAGGCCATCTGAGCCATTTGCGGGTGTCTCAGTGTAGCCAGCGTTTGCAGTATCTGCCTCGTGCGGACTGTGGTCCGCACGGCACTGCATGGGCAGGCTGAATAGTTACGGCGCAGATAGACCCGACGCTGCGGATCAATTGCTCAGCGATCTTTCGACCGCGCGGTTCGCGCATCATCGAATCCGTATCTTCCCAAACCAGGTCGGAGAGGAACAATGCCTTAGGGTACACCTGGAAGTTCCATAAAGGATCCCGTTTTATGCTCTCCGGCACCTGCGCCAACCACTCCTCACAACTAAACCCTTCCATCTCGCCTCCTCCTCTCCTGCCTCCTGCCTCTTGCCTCCTGCCTCCTGCCTCCTGCCTCCTGCTTCTTGCTTCTTGCCTCTTGCCTCTTCCCTAACTCTCCAACAGCGTCAGATGACGCTTCAAGTGTGCCTCAAGGTGCGCGTAGTAGGCTTCTTCGTGGGCGCGCAGCGTTGCCAGCAGGCGCTCGCCAAAGCGATCCAGCACCGAGCCGAAGGTCACGTGCAGCACCTGCCGGGCGTCGAACTGCTCAAACAGGCCCAGGAGCGCAGCGTCGTCCAGACTTTTGGGGGCGGGCACCCGCGTCAACCGCGCCGAAACGTGGTAGGAGGCGCGATCGGTCCGGTAGCGCGTGCGGGCGAAGGCCAGAATCTCGCGGAAAAAGCCCGGGTCCAGCTGGGCAACCGTCCGCAGCGCCTCCAGGTAACTCGTCCCGGCGGTCTTGACGTGCACCAATCCCCTGCTCAATCGCGCGACGATGGGGTAGACGGTGAGTTTATCGGAGCCGGAGTGTAGGCTGATCTTGTACGGCCCCAGTGCCTGTGCGATGGCAACGTGGCGGGCAAACTCGGCAGCGAACGTATCGGGATCGCCGAGATAGTCAATGCCTTTCTCAAAGCGGCCCACGAAGCGCGGGGCCAGGCTCACCCAACGCACTCCCAATCTTTTCAACTCGCTGGCGATGTACCAGTGCTCCTCCGGAGAGGTGGGCGTATCTGTCTCGTCTACCGAGATCTCCAACTCGAACCGGTCTCTGCCCACGCGTCCGGCGATGTGGCGGTACATCTGGACTGTGTGCACGATAGCCCATCCGTATTTGGCCGCCGCGCGATACAGCCGCGGACGGTCAAAGGTGAGCGCAAAGTCTCCCAGATCAAAAGAACGCCCTACGTAGCGACGTTCCATATCCTCTGGCATGTCCTCCAGCGTATACCAGGGCAACGCCATAACCTTCTCAGTGACCGCAGCAGGGCTGGCAGTATTAACAGCGTGATCCACGTACTCGCCGGGGTCCACTGTATAGAGTGTATAACCGGCAGCGGCGAAGGCGTCCACGTCCTCTGGTGTCTTGAGATGATCGGCGTCAGCGCCCCACAGGCCACGCCAGCCCTCCTGGAAGAGTCCCCACATGGCATCATCGAGCACCTGCTGCGGGGTGCGCCTGGTGCGTGCGTTTTCGCGCACCGATTGTTGGGCAAAAATCGGGGCGATATGGGGCAGGCTTTCGAGCCTGCCACGGCCTGGAAAGGCTGTCCCACTGCTAACAGTCTGTAAGGGCTGTCCCATTGCCGACAGCCTGGAAAGGCTGTCCCACCCCCGCAGCGCCCGCACGTGTCCCGGGGTCGCCAACCCCAGCCGGTCGCCGAAGCCAAAGGAGGGCTGCAGGCCCAGCAGCGTGGGACGCAGCCAGGGGAGCCGCGCCCGCAACGCGGCGGCGTTGGCCGGTGTGAGCGGACAGATCAGCGCGTCGCCCTGCCGCTCGCCTTCAAAGCCCTGCACGTTCCCCCGAACGACCAGGACCTTACGGTCACTGGCAGAACGGGCCAGGGCGTACCAGGTACCGTCAACCTCAACCAGGGACTGGGGATAGATTTCGGTCATTGTCCTCAACCTCGCAGGTGTGCATCTGCAAAATCCAGGTAGCGTTCCCAATCATACTCCGTCACGTCGTGCCAGCCGGGGCGAATGTGATAACCGATGGTGCTCATCACCGGCTGGTTAAGCCCGGGCATCTCGTCGGCGGCCAGCCCATCGGTACCCAGCAGCCGGTATACCGCATCCGCGTGCCGGGCGGACAGGAACTCGCCGCGCGGGTCGGCCCACAGGTCCTCCGCTGCGCTGGCGACATAGACCGGGCGCGGCGCGATCAACGCCAGCAACATGTGCTGATCCACCGGCAGGTCGTCCTCACGGTCGTTGTACTGCTTGAAATTCTCGCAGAACCAGTGCGGGAACACGGTGTTGATCGCTCTGACCGTCTCGCCGAACCTGCGACGTGAGAGGGCCGCCCCGCCGCAGCCGGAGTTGTTCGAGATCACCAGCGCGAACCGCGTATCCTGTGCCCCGGCCCACAGCGCAGTCTTGCCCAGCCGCGAATGTCCCATCACCGCCACGCGCCTGTGATCAATGTCATCGTCAGTCTCGAAGTAATCCATCGCCCGGCTCAGTCCCCAGGCCCAGGCGCCGATGGCGCCCCACTCGTCCGGAGCGGGCCGCGATTGCCCTGGCCGGTAGAACAGGGGATGCACGCCGTTCTGGAAGCCATCGTCGAAATCGGGGTCCAGGTCGCCGTAGTAGATGGTCGCCAGGCCGTACCCGCGCTCCAGGATGCGCTCAACCGGCCAGTTGCGGGCACAGGTGCCTCGCGAGGCTTCTGTGGCGCGGTGATTCATTACATGACACTCCTGACTGTCCGGCATCCATTGGGTTGAAAGCGTGATGCCTGGGTCGGGGTGGATCGTGTGATTGCCGAAAAAGTTCAAACCAACAAAGGCCGGCGTGGGCCTGGGATGGCCATTGGGCAGGTAGATGAGGATGTCCATGCGAGGGCCGTCCTCTGCGCCCGTGAAATAGACCGACACCTCCTTGCGGGTGGCTTTTCCACCGAGCGCCACCTCATCCACCGAGGTCACGCGAAAGGTCATCCCCGGCGGACGTCCCGGCGCCCGGCCGTAGACGTGTTGCTCGAAGAGGCGCAGGATTTCGGGCCGGCGCCGCGCAAACCAGGTGTGGGCATCCGTCACCCTCGTCCCGTCGGAGAGGAGCAGCGGGTCGGGGAGGGTATATTCGGGCACCTGCGATTCGTCGTAGTGGATGTATATGGGCGACTCTTCCATTTGTCTCTCCGTGAAGCGATATGCTCGTTTTGTAAGGCCGCGGACAGGCTGAAAGCCCGGACAGGCTGAAAGCCCGGACAGGCTGAAAGCCCGGACAGGCTGAAAGCCCGGACAGGCTGAAAGCCCGGACAGGCTGAAAGCCCGGACAGGCTGAAAGCCCGGACAGGCTGAAAGCCCGGACAGGCTGAAAGCCTGTCCTACTTGTTGAACCGATATGCTCGCTTTGCCAGGCCGTAGGCCAGTTCCCACACCATCTCCCGCGCCGCGTCCATGCTCACGATGCCCCGCGCGACCAATCCGGCGACCCAATCGGCGCTGGCGCGGCGCCAGACGTCGTGGCGGGCCGGGATGGAAGGGAAAGCGCGCGTGTCATCGTTAAAGCCCACCGTGTTGTAGATTCCCGCTGTCTCCATCACCTGGTCAAAGTAGCGCCGCATCCCGTTGAGGCTATCGTGGAACCACCAGGGCGGCCCCAGTTTCAGCGCCGGGTAGTGGCCGGCGAGCGGGGCCAGTTCGCGGGCGTAGGCCGACTCGTCGAGCGTGAAGACGATGAGCGTGAGGCGCGGGTCGTTGCCGTACTTGTTTAACAGCGGGCGCAGGTTATGGGTGAACTCGCTGCGCTCTGGAATGTCGCAGCCCTTGTCGGGGCCGAACCGCTCAAAGACGAGGGGATTGTGATTGCGCACTGCACCGACGTGGAACTGCATCACCAGCCCATCCTCGATGCTCATCCGCGCGAACTCCATCATCATATGCGCGGTGAAGCGGTGAGCGTCCTCCGGCGTAGCCTCTCCGCGCAGCGCCCGCTGGAAAATCGCATCCGCCTCGGCGGGGGTCAACTCCGCCGTGTACGCCGATTGCGCCGCGTGGTCGGTCGCCGTCGCGCCCATCCGCTTGAAGAAGACACGGCGCTCCTCCAACGCGCGGATGAAGGTGGGGTAGGAATGGATGGCGACGCCGCTGGCCTGGCTCAGCGCGTCAATGTTCCGCTGCCAGCCAGGCGTGAGCAGATTGACGACGGCGTCGGGGCGGAAGGTGGGGCGCACATCGCCGCGCCAGCCGGAGGCGCGGATGGCCTGGTGTGCCTCCAGCGGATCGGCGGCCCCGTCGGTCGTGCAGAGCACCTCGATGTTGAAGCGCTCGAAGAGGGCGCGTGGGCGGAATTCGGGCTGCGCCAGCCTTTCGGCGATCTGATCGTAAATCGCCTGGGCCGTCTCGCCGGACAGTTCCTCCTCGACGCCGAACACCTCGATCAACTCCTGGGTCAGCCAGATGCCGGTGGGTGTGCCGCGGAAGAGGTAAAAGTGTTCGGCAAAGGTCTGCCAGATTTTGCGATGGTCTGTCTCCACGGGGCCGCCGTCTATCCGGGGCACGCCCAGGGATTCAAGCGGCACCCCCTGCGAGTAGAGCATGCGGAAGACATAGTGGTCGGGGATGATGAGCAGATCGGCGGGGCTGCCGAAGGAGGCGTTGGGGTCGGCGAAGAGGCGGGGGTCTACGTGACCATGCGGGCAGATGAGCGGCAGATGCGCAGCAGATTCGTACAGTTCTCGCGCCAGGCGGCGCCGGGTGGGATCGGGATCGAAATAGCGATCCGGGTCCAGATACCATTTCCGCGTCATGCTGACACCTCAGGTATTCACTGCTCGGAGGTGCACGTCGGCTTATGCTGTGGCGATCCGGCACTGTCAATCCGCACGCACTCTTTCCTGACGTGACAGGTTTGCACTCCCAAACATTACTGCGAGGGCAATTGCCACGAAGCAATACAGGATTGCCAGGGCCTGAACGGAAACCCCCGGTATCAACACGCCGGCCGTGTTCAGCACAACGTGAAAAAGTGCCACAAGCAGGATACTTCCTCCGGTACTGTTATAAAGCCAGGTATAGACGAAAGCTCCTGCCACCGTGCCGATAAACCAGGGGAGGAAGGGATACCCGGACATTGGGTTGTCCGCCCAAAAGAAAAGCGGTAAATGCCACAGTCCCCACATAATACCAACGATGAGTGTGGCCAGCAGGGCATTGTATCGCTTCTGCAGATGTGGTAACGCGAAGCCACGCCACCCGACTTCTTCCCACGGATTTGAGAACAGGGACATCACAAAAGCGGCGATGACAGAGGGTAGCGGATCGGCTTGAGGCTCTATCTGTGTTGCTGACAGGCCGGCCAGTTGTGTTATGATCCGTCCTGCGATGAGAATGGCAACGGGCCCGGCAACTGCTACCACGTACCAGATGAGACCAACGCGCCACTGGACAAGAGCCTTTAGCAGCTCCTGAACTCTTCTGCTGCCGTACAACACCCGTGTCACAACGATCGCCGCCAGGGCAGGACCAACCGCGGACAGAATAAGGAGTATCTGAAAATAGGGGGCATCAAATGGAGCTATGCCATGTGACCCCAAAGCTCCGGGAATCCAGCCGAGCCATGACAAGCCAAAGGCCAGTATGTAAAACCAGACGACAGGGTATTTTCTCATTGCACTCCTCCGTGGGCATCTTTATGCTGAACCTCTCCACGTCAGAAACTCTGATTGCCGCGCGCGATGGCATCCTTCTTCAAAACTCCCACGAACGGCAGGTTGCGGTACTGTTCGTGGTAGTCAAGTCCGTACCCGACGACGAACTTGTCCGGCAGCACAAAACCGGTGTAATCAATGCGCAGATCGAAAAGGCGAACGCGTGGCTTGTCGAACAGCACACAGACACGCAGGCTCGCCGGCCTTCTGGTGCTCAAACTGCGCAGGATATAACGCAGCGTCAGACCGGTATCTATCACATCCTCTACAAACAGCACATGCCGCCCCTCGATACACACCTCCAGGTCCTTGGTGAAACGCACCACACCCCGATCTCGCGAGGTGGGATCGTAGCTGGTGATGCCGATAAAGTCAACGCCGATGGGGATCGTGATCGCCCGCACCAGGTCTGCCATGAAAACGAAGACTCCCCGCAGTACCCCTACCAGCAGCGGATTCTTACCGGCGTAATCAGCCGAGATCTGTGCGCCCAGCTCAGCCACGCGCGCTTTCAATTCCTCAGGCGTTATCAGTATCTCGGCGATGTCCTCCATCAAATTGTCACTCTGCATCGTTATTCTCGTCGTTCTCGTGGTAGTCCGCAGTCCGTAGTCCACAGTCCACAGATCAAACTGTCACTCTACGTTTGATGTGAAATGTTATGCACTGACGGTGTGGGTCAGCACGTCAGTTAAAGGGTCAGAGGTGACTGTCACCTGCCTTGACGCCTGACATTTGCGAGCATCGTCTGGTACGACACAGGTGTTTGATCGCCCCCTGGCCTTATAGGTGACAGTCACCTTGGACACTGAAGGCGAGAATGTCGAATCAATCATTTCACATCAAACGCACTATGCATTGTTATTCTCGTCGTTCTCCTCTTCTACTGGCTCCACTGTATCAGAAGGGCGAAGCCGGGGCAGCGGTCCCTCCTCAAATAACTTGTACTTGATGCTGAGATTCTCCACATCCCGCCGGTAGATGAGTTTACACCTGACCTCCGGGTACAGCTCACGCAGCAGCCGCAGCTTGCGGTTCTTTTTGGTGACCAGTTCCTGCTTCATCGTGGTCAGCTCGATGAAAATATCATCCTCCACCAGATAGAAATCCGGTGTAAAGGCTGTGATAACATTGCCCTCTTCATCCCACTCCAGAGGAAAGGTGACCGGCTCATATTGCCACGGAATGCCGTAGAAATCCAGCAGCCTGGCAAAAGCTTCCTCGGCAGGATGTGAGAAGACAATGGGTCCTTCACGCTGATTGATGATCGGCTGTGGCTTTTCAGGGCGGCCGGAGTGTTTCTGATTCGGCGAAGGTCCTTCCGTTGTGCTCCCCATACACCTCCCCCGGGCGCCCCATCACCTCAGCACTATCGGCAGGTAAACGGTACGTGGTCGCACGGTCACATTCCTCGACACGGCAAAGCCCTCGGTGCAGGGATTGGTGACAGTCATCGTCACCGGGTACGTCCGCACCACTACGGTCAGCGGGAAAGTGTGTACGACGGGATTACCCTGCTGCACCAGTGAGCCATCGCCAAAGTTCCACGAGAAGGTGAGTGGCAACGTACCTGTGGCCCAGCCGTGGAAAGTGACTTCCTCACCTACAAGTGGCCCGACCGGGTCAAAACTGAAGCCGGCGCTCGAGATCATGGTACAACCCACCGTTGTCAGATCATAGGCCGTATCCTGCCCGACGACCTTACCCGTCGCGGTGAGCACTGTGGTTTCGCGTGTACCGCTTACGGCAGCAGAAGGCACATTTACCGTCACCGTCACCTGTGTCACGCCGGTGTAGGGAGCAAGCTGCGCGGTCACCAGGGGCATAACTGTTGCCCACTGCTGAGAGGAGGAAAAAGTGATCGTCACCGTCTGGGTCACGTTGGCCGTGTTCGTTACCGTGTGTATGTACACGATTTGCTCGCCGGGGAGGGCAGTGCGTGTCCGGCCGGCGCTCAGCTCCACACCGCCGGACATCCCCACGGTGGTCAGGTTTTCGGCACTATCCTGCCCGACGATACCCCCCGTTACGGTGAGCACAGTGCTTTCGGTCGCGCCACTTATGGCGGTAGACGGCACGTTAACCGTCACCGTCACCTGTGTCACACCGTTGTAAGGCTTGAGCTGCGCGGTCACTGTGGGCACGACCGTCGCCCACTGCTGGGAGGATGTAACAGTGACAGTCACCGTCTGGGTCACGTTGGCCGTGTTCGTTACCGTGTGTATGTACACGATTTGCTCGCCGGGGAGGGCAGTGCGTGTCCGGCCGGCGCTCAGCTCCACACCGCCGACCACCCCAACTGCCACGGATACCGGTGTCCCTGTGGCGCTGAGGCCTTCGGCGCAACTGACGCCGTAATCCCCGTTCACGATAAGCGAGCCGTACTCCAGGTCCGGCTGTGCCTGCACGGTTAAGGTCACCACCAGGCGCTGGCCTGCTGCAAGCGCCCCCGTCGTCCAGGTTACCACCCCTGTGGCAGCGTTATAACCGCATGTTTCGGCGCCATAGCAGGCGATGTAGGTGATCCGGGCCGGCAGTACATCGCTGATAATCAGGCCTGTCGCCTCGCCAGGCCCGGCGTTGGAGACGACCAGTGTATAGCTCAACAGGTTCCCCGGGAACACCGGTGCAGGCTCCGCCGTCTTGCTGATGCTCAGGCCGGGCGGTCCTTTGACCGTAGCGGTCACGGCAGCCGTGTCGTAAGCGCCATCGGCGCTCCGTGCTTCTACCCGGTTGACTATCGCGCCATCGTATCCTGTCTCCGCAGTGATGACGAAGGTATGTGTCCACACACCACCCGGGGCGTGGAGCAACGCCGTCCAGGTCAGCCACCCCGTCGGAGTGACATGAGCAGGCAGCAGGTCGGTGATGACGACGCTGAGGTCCACGTTACCTGTGTTGGTGACATAGAGCGTGCAGGTGAGCGGCACACCATCGCGCACGATGGTGGGCGTCACCTGCTTGGCAACGCGCAACGCCGGCGAGACGCGGGCTGTGGTGGTGGCGACATGGGTGGCCGACGCCCCTTCGGCAGCGTTGACTTCGACAAGGTTGGTAAGCGTACCGCTGTAACTCCACGCCACAGTGACGACGACGCTCTCCGTCCAGACACCGCCGGGCGCGGGCAGGATCGCTGTCCAGGTGAGTGTGCCTGCGGGGTATACCTGCACAGGCAATGTGTCGGTGATGATAACGTGTAGCTCCGTGTTGCCCGTGTTGGTAACATACAGTGTATAAGTCAGTGCGGAGCCGGCCTGGACCGGGTCGGGGTAAGCAAGCTTGGCGACAACCACAGCCGGCGTTACGCGAGCCTGGGCAGTGTGGGTGTAAGCGCCGTAGGCTCCCTCCAGTGTGGTGACCTGCACCACATTGGTCAGGGTGTCGCTGTAACTCCATGCCACCTGAGCGGCAAAGGAGGTGCTCCACACTTCCCCGGCCAGGATGGTGGGTGTCCAGATAAGTGTCTGGGTGGTGGTGAGCTGTTCTGGCAGTTTATCAACCACGGCAGCGTGCAGGGTGAAGTCGCCGGTGTTGGTCAGATAGATCGTGTAGGTGATAGGCGCGCCAGCTTCCACCGGGTCAGGGCTGGCATACTTCACCACATTCAGCCCTACGCGCAACTCATCTGCTCCAAGATCGTATCCCTGGCCGGCCGGGCGCATATCTCCGTCAACATCCTCCCGCAGCCCGGCATCAACGCCCCGGTCCACAGCATCGCTTTCAGTGGTGAGGTGATAGTCCATGCCGGCCGGGTAAACGAAGGCCGGCTCGCCGAAGTGGTCGTTGCTTCTCAAGACGTTGCCGGTTGCGGGCGTGGCATTGTTATGCCACAGTGTGGATGTGAGCACTGCAGCGCCGCCCGTGGCCTCGATCCCCACCGTGTGGGTCGAGAAGATGGTGTTAACGAAGGTGGCCGTACCTCCTGCAACCAGTGCTCCGTGGGCGCCGTTCACGGCGAAGGTGGTGTGACGGAGCAGGCCATCGCTCCCACCGGTGGCCCGCATTCCCCCACTGTTCCTGGCAATGATGGCGTTATCCACACGATATGTGCTTTCGTCAACTGATACGCCGTAATCGCCGTTGCTGAGGATCCATGACCGGGCCAGCGCCAGTGCGCCATCGGTAACCCTGATTCCGTTGAGAGCGTTGCCGTAAATGTGGCAACGACTTATCACCACCGTCGCGCCGCTGGCCGAAACACCGCCGATGCCGTTTGTGATGCGGAGATCGGCCAGTGTCACCGTATCGGTCGGCGCGCCGGCGACCACGACGACCGTATAGGCGTTCCTGCCGTTCAACGTCGTAGTGTAGGCAGCAGCATTGTGAGACCATAGCGGCAACGTTGTGGTGAAGCCCCCTCTCAGGGCAAGGCCTTTATGCTCGACGCGGGCCACCGCACCGGTAGCCGTATAGACCCCCATCGCTATGTAGACCGGATCGCCTTCCAGCGCCTGATCCACCGCCCGCTGTACCGTGCGGCAGGGACGATATGGACTCAGGCAGCCGTTATACGGAGCGTCGCTACCGGTGGTGGCCACGTAGCGGATACCGGGCCTGGGTGCCACGCTCACGGTGACCGCATCGGTCGCGTCCATATTGACCCACCCGACGTTGGTGATGAGCGTGCCGGCCGCAAGCCAGTCGGTGACCTGCGCTGTGAAGGTGATGACAGCGGTGCCGGTGATCATCCGGCCACTCCAGGTGATGCGGCAGGGGTCCTTCTCGTACCGGCCGCTGCCGGTGATCCAGCCGTCCCATTCAAGCTCTCCCTCTGTACAATCCAGGAAGGGGTGCAGTGTGTCGGTGATGACGATGTCGGAGCGGGCAGCGCCGGTGTTGGTCACCACGATGGTGCAGGTCAAAATTTCGCCGGGCATCACCGTCTCCGGCGTCGCGTATTTGGCCGCTTCCAGACCGTACTCATAGGCGCCGATGTCGTAGCCGCTGAACAGCGGCCGACGGTTCCCCTCCCGGTCCTGGCTCACTGCGGTGTGGGGGTCTGCGGCATCTATACAGGGCGAATCCTTTAACAGGCGCAGGTCTCCTGTGGCAGCAGAGAGGAAGCGGGGATCGGCGTAGAGGTTGTGTCCTCCGACGATGACGCCTGTGCCGGTGTAGTGGGTGGGCGTATTGCCCCACCATGCGCTGTAGTCGAGCGCAGAGGTGCCACCGGCCATATAGAGGCCGTAACCGCTGTGGCGGGCCATGATAGTGTTGCTCACGCTCAGGCTGCCGCCGACGACGTAGATGCCACCACCCAGCAGCGCGGAGTTGCTGTAGAACGTGTTGTTCCACACCTCAGGTGTGCCCTCGGCCAGGTGCAGTCCTCCACCCACCCAATCGGCTACATTGCCGTACACGACGTTGTTCCACACCCGGGGGCTGCCACCGGCCAGGTAAAGCCCGGCCCCCTCGGCAGCACGGTTATCATAAACGGTGTTGCGCTCCAATACCGGGCTCTCCTCGCCAGCGTAGTAGATGCCGCCGCCTTGCCCCTCGAAGCCGATGGCAGTGTTATCGTGGATGAAGTTATCGCGCACCGTCGGCCGGGCGCCGGCAGCGATGTACAGCCCCGCACCCGGGCCCTCCACGCGCCCATTCCGCAGATGAAATCCCTCCAGGGTGGGGGAGATGACGCCGCCAATGCTGACGACGCGCCCCTGTCCCCGTGCGTCCAGCACTGTGGGGTGGGCAACCGGGTCGCGCTCACTCCAGTCGCCGGCCATGTGGCCACCGATCAGCGCCACCGATTTGTAGATGCTGATCACCTCCCCGGCGCCCACAGCGCCATAGTATACGCCTTCGGCCACCAGGATGGAATCACCCGGGGTGGCCTGGTCCACAGCGTGCTGCGGCGTGGCACACGGACCGTAATCCAGCCGCGTGCAGTTGTTGTACAGGTCGCTTCCATAAGGTGCAACGTAGCGTGTACCGGCAATGGACCTGACGGTAGTGTAGTCCACAACGACTGCCTGTCCCTCAGGGAACACAGCGATCACCTCAGTCGCCTCCGTCTCATCGGAAGCAGCGTGTTCTGGTATGTGCACCTGTACAACGATGGTGGCGGCCTCTCCCGGACCCAGCGGCCCTGCAATGCCTGCAGGAGGCTCGATTATCTCCGCGTAGCCGAACAGGCTGTGGGTGGCAAGATCAAAAGTGAGCGTGTAATTGCCCGTGTTGGTCAGAGTGTGGGTGTAGACGACCACATCACCCGGGTAGGCGTAAGTATGATAGGAAGGCTGGATTACAGCGCCGGGCAGGTAAGGCACCGTCATGGTGTTAACGGCCGAAGCACGAATGGGCGGGTAATTCACGGAGCGGGCTGTGACAAGCATCAAAGCCCTGGTGCCGCTGATCAACCCGGCCGGGACGTCAACCGTTGCCACCACCGGCACGCCGGATCCGGGCGGCAGGGTATAGACCATTGTCGGAGCTACGGAGGCACTCCATCCAACCCCGGCGGAGTAGGCCAGCGTGTATTCAAGCGCATACGTGTCGGTGAAGAGACCGTCGTTCTCAAGTACGTGGTTGTAAACAACGGAGGTGCCGGGTATCACGAGGTCCTCGTGGTCAGGATAGAGCCTCACGTGGGGGCGGAGCACGGTGGTGGTCAGCACTGCTACATCCTTCGAGAGGCAGTCCTCGAGCGTCTCTGCCTTTATCCGTGTCACGTCTGTAGCCCTGATCACATCGAGTGGGATCTCCATCCTCACATAGACGCTCTCGACCTGCCCATGCGTCATTGTAAGGTAGTCCGGCGTGATGACCGTGTCCCAGCCCTGGGTACTCCTGTCAACCGAGACGCGCACCTGGCTTCGCTCCACGTTCCCGGTGTAGGTGATGTTTAACACATAGGTGATCACTTCATCTGTCAGGACGGTACGGCTTTGGTCCGGCCCAATGAGTGCATAGGCCATCCAGTTGATCTTGCTGATAAAGATGGCCTGGTCCATAACCGACTCATCTGTACGCGAACGGGCCGTGACGGTGACCACGTCCACATAAAACCCGGTTCTTGACCAGTCCATCGCAACCTGGACCAGGAACATAGCCATTTCACCGGGGGGCAACGTGATGGAAGTGGCAGCCGAAGCTTCCAGCGGCGCGTCAATTCCCCTGGCCTGACTTTCAGCGGAGATGGTATGGTGCTCCTCTGGTATCCCTGCTGGCACTACGTTGTCCAGCGTCAGTGGCAACCCGGCCTTCGGTGGATGGCAGGTCTCACCTGTGTCCACGCCGGGCAGTCCCTGCGTCAGTCTCGACGGGGTCCGCCAGAGATAGATTGTCACCGAGATGCCTTCCATGCTCCAGGCCGTGATGTCGAAGGTATCCGTGTAGTTGCCCTCATTGAGCACCGTGACCCAGTAAGGCACGTCATCACCATAGCCTTCCGGCACACACCACCCTGATGGGGGTAAGTAGGTATCCGCTGCGACATCTACAAGTTGCTCTACCGTGGTGGTATCAACCACCATAGCTGTCACGCCCGGGTCCCAACCGGAGGTTGCCCGGAGGGTCTCAACATCAACCGTGCCGCTGAGAGTACCGGCGGGTATGGGCACGCTCAGGTAGACCACCTGACTGAGGCCCGGCCCGACCACCTGACTGACGGGCGCGGTAAGCTGCCATCCGTTGCTGCTGACGGCGCTGAGCGTATAGGCATCATCATAGTTGCCGGTGTTCGTGAGAATGTGAGCATAGTAAACCGTCTCCCCTGGTTTTCCCCGCCCTTCGCGATTTGGAGCCAGCTCCACGCCGGGGATAATGTTGACCAGCAGGGTGTCCGTGACCATACCATAGACGGCCGGGTCGTACAGCGAGACCGCGGCCAGATGCTCAACGTTCACCCCCAGCGTATCGGTGGGTAGTGGCGGCACCTGCATCGTGACGGAGATGAGTGCCTCCTGGCCCATCGCCAGTGTGACCTTCTGGGGTGACCACCAGACCGGCAGGGAGCCGTAGGGGGGCATACGCACGATCTCAAATGACGCTGTGTAGTTGCCGGTGTTGATCAACCGGTGCTGAAAATCCACCAACACCGGGTTGTACGGGTCTGATGTGATCCTGATGACCTGACTGGGGGTGAAGATGACAGTGTGCGAAAAGCCAATGGTTGTCGTTTCAAATGCCGTGTCGGAGACTGCGGGGTTGTAGAGCGATGTGGCTGTGACAATGGCGGTGTGTACCGTCCCACTCAGCACGTTTGAGGGAATGGTGGTCGTGAAAATTACGTCCGTTCCCGATCCTGCTTCCAAAGTCACCGGCTCCGTTGGAGTGATCACCCATCCGAGGCTGGATTGAGCGCTCAGCACGAACGTGTCACGGCGGACACCGGTGTTGATCAGTTGGTGAGCATACGTGATCACCATCGCGGGGTAGGCCAGGCCGGCCCGATCCGGCCTGAGTATCACCCACGGCTGAAGGAACTCATCGGCTCCAATGTCCGGGGCGCTTCCCATCGGTCGCTGCTCGCGGTCGTCGAAATCCTCGCGCAGGGTGGTGGCGACGCCAACGTTGATACACGGGGAATCCGCACGCAGGTGAAAGTCGCCGGCGGCCGCGCCGACGAAGAGCGGATCACTGGAAATGGAATGAGCACCCGAGACAACGCCGCTGTAGTCCCCGCCAATGTTGCTCCACACGTTGTTGTAGTCAAGCACCGGCACGCCGCCGCTGGCATAAATCCCCCCGCCACTTCCGGCGGCGCTGTTACCCGCCACTATGGTATTGTATATCTGGGGCGAAGCGGCAGCCAGGTAAACGCCCCCACCAAGGCTCGCGGTGTTGCTATAGAAAGTATCGTGCCAGACGTAACCGCCACCACCCGCCAGATAAACCCCTCCGCCATACCCGGCGGCCGAATTGCCATAGATGAAGTTGTTCCACAGATTTGGCCGGGCATAGTTCCCCGCCACACCGCCTCCCCGGACAGCGCTGTTGCCAGTAATGCGGTTGCGCTGAATGGTCGGCCGCCCCATTTCCATGTAAATGCCACCGCCGAGGCCATCAGTTGCACCTCCGCGGATGGTGAATCCTTCCACCGTGGGACTGCCCAGGATGTAGAACACACGCCCTCTCCCCTCTGCATCCAGCGTGGTCGTGTAGGTGCGTGGTCTGAACTCCCAATCGCCGGAGCCGCTGTGTCCACCGCGCAGAGTAACATCCTTGTTGACCAATATGTCGTGTTCATAGTAAGTGCCCCCCGCTACTTTGATCACATCACGAGACGTGGCCTGGCTCACCGCGTAGGCGATAGTACGGCATGGAGCGGTGATGACGTGGCAGTTATTGAAGGTATCGTTGCCCGTCGTCGCCACGTATCGGTCGCCAGGGGTGTGATTGACCGTTGTCCTGTCCACCACTGTGCCGGACGCACCGCTACCGGTGCTGGAAGCGCTTACAGTGGTATCTTCAACTGTGCCGCCGGGCGCATAGGCCGGCGCGCTGATCGCCACCCACACGTTGGCCCACGCGCGCGGTCCCAGGGCAACACGCGTCGGGGTGATAACGGCCCAATGGCGCGTGCTGGAGACGTTTAAATCGAAAGTGTCAGAAGCATTGCCAGTGTTGGAGATAATATGCACGTAGGTGATGGTCGCGCCAGGGTTCACCCTCCCGTCGTAAGCGGGAGTGAGCAACACGCCCGGCTTCCATTCGATGAAGGTTGCGTTGTCAACCACGCTATGAATGCGTGTGTTCAATGCGGAAGTACCGGTCAGCACGGCCACAGCGTGAGTGCCGCTGATGCCGTCTGCCGGTACGGAGACGGTTACCGGCACGGCCGTTGCAGCTCCAGGCGCCAGGTGCAGTGAGATGGGATGGGCCACACTCCACCCTCCGCCGCCGGTATCGGTGATACGGCTGGACAGGTAAAAGGTGTCGGGCAGGGTGCCCGTGTTGGTCAGGTAGTGGATGAACACCACGCTCTCACCGGGTACGCCGTTGTGATTCTCCAGATGCTCCGGCATAAACAGCAGGTCCGGGTAGAGCGCTCGCTCATCGGCGCCTATTTCGGCTGCACGCCCCAGTGGGCGGGCATCCCCTTCGAAGTCCCACCCCACCCCCACCTGACCGGCATGCATGCAGGGAGAATCAACACGCAGCCGGTAGACCCCTTCCAGGCGCGGATCCTCAGATATGCTATGTGCTCCCGGAATGGCGCTGCCTCCATAGTTACCCCCGTTGTTGTTCCACACGTCGTTGTAGTCCAGCGTTGGTGTGGCGACACCGCTCGCTGCATATATCCCTCTCCAGGTGTTGCTCGCCACGATGGTGTTGCTCACCACAGGCTGCCCTGCCGCAAAGTAGAGACCACCACCGTTGCCCGCCGTGTTGTACACCACCGTGTTGTTGTAAAGGCGCGGATTGCCACCCACCGACGCCAGACCACCACCGTTGCCCGTGGCACTGTTCCCGTAGAGCACCACGTTCCTGATAGTGGGGCTGAGAGGCGTCGCTATATAGATGCCGCCTCCATCACCGGTCACGTTGCCCCCGCTGATGACAAACTCACCGATGACCAGCGTGCTGGTGTGCGCACCGGTGATGTAGAGCACCCGCCCCCCTCCCGCCGGCGCCTCCATGTAGGTGGGCGTGAGGGGAGCGCTCCACTGCGTGATCACATAGCCACCCAGCAGCGCAAGTGGTCCGGTCACCACCACCGACTCGCGACACACCCCGGCCACGCGCACCTCAGGAAGCGGCATGCCGGAAGTCGTCGCCGCATCAACCGCCTCCTGCACGGTGGTGTAGACCCGCCCGCTGCTCATCAGGCGGGCGAAGCAGGTGCCGGTGTAGTACTCGTGGGCGCCGATGTCGGCGCGCGCCCCGAAGGGACGGGCATAGCCATCAAAGTCGTAGGCGGTGTAGGAGACAGGATGAGCCGCCTCGATGCACGGCGAGCCGCTGCGCAGCCGGAAGTTCGCAGCGCCCACGTTCACAAACTGCGGTTCGGCCGAGATGGCGCCGCTGCCCCCGCCGCTATCTCCCCCGACGTTGCCGTAGATGTCGCAGTAGTCGCAGGTGGCGTCAGGGTCGCCATCGCCGGCCATCGCTCCACCGCCGGTGTTGGAGATGATGGCATTGTTCCGCAGGATGGGAGCCAGCTCTTGCTGGTGGAGGCCACCGCCATTGGTTGCGCCGTTGCCGTAGATGGTGTTATGCTCAACCTCCACGCGGCCGGCGGGCTGGCGTACCCGGCAGGCGATGCCACCGCCGTCATCGTCGGCCACATTGCCGTAGACCAGGTTGTTGCGCACCGAGATGGTGGCCACCCCGGCGGTATCCAGGTTGACGTAGATGCCGCCACCGCGGTAAGTGCTGCTGTTGCTGTAGACCTGATTGGCCTCCAGCACGATTTCCCCTTCGTTAGGATGCCTGAGGATGGCGTGGATACCTCCTCCTCTGGCCCTGTCGCCGCCCAGATCGGCGGCACTGTTGGCGTAGATAAGGTTGCGCCGCACGGTGACACGGTCTGCGCTCCACAGCTCTGTGGCGGTGGCGATGTAAATTCCCCCTCCGCCCTCTTCAGAGGCAACCGCAGTGACCCGGTTACCGTAGATACGGTTGTCTTCTATCACCGTCGAGCCGCCATCGAATGAAATGCCCCCGCCCCACAATGTTGCCGTGTTGCTGTAGACCTCATTGTCCCTGAGTTCAGAGGCTCCTTTCCCCAGACTCACCCCGCCACCTTTCTGGGCGGTGTTGCCGTAGACCTGGTTGTGGAGCGCCGTCAGCGTGTAACCACGGTAAATCCAGGTATATAGGCCACCTCCCTCGCCGCCAGCGGTGTTGTGATGGATAAGATTACCGGTCAGGGTCGGGTTACCGCCAGCGGTGCCGGTGTTGATCGCGATGCCACCGCCATTGCCGTTACCACCGGTCGAGTTGCCGTAGACCCGGTTATCCTGCACCGTGTGGTCGCCGCCCTTAAGGTAGATGCCCCCTCCTGGCAGGCCTGCCGCCGTGGTATTGCTGTAGATGCGGTTGTGGCGGATGACGG
>Ga0209101_1000883_pt1 | contig 23973 bp, 17 predicted proteins | sample ConPoolayeCmetaG_FD_185481 | JGI IMG/M metagenome (GOLD analysis project Ga0209101, IMG submission 185481) | Hot spring microbial mat communities from California, USA to study Microbial Dark Matter (Phase II) - Cone Pool mat layer C metaG... ...
GGGTACGACAGGGATCGGTTCCCTGGGGGATGGGGGTGGCGAAGGCCGCACTTCCACTGGCGGAACGGTCGGCCGGGCTAACAGCCTGGTGCCACACTCATTGCAGAACTTGGACAGGGGTGGGTTCACAGTTCCGCACGACGGACAGGTGATCTCTTGCGGAGCCAGACGTGTCCCACACTCGTTGCAGAATTTGCTCCCATCCCTGTTGGCCGTGCCGCATTCAGGACAGTAAATCATGATGTTCCCTCACTCTATGGGCTGCGTCGTGGGCCAGAAGGCTGGCCGGACGCAAGCCTACAACAGGAACCGCCGTTCCAGCCCCAACAACACGCGCAGACCCGTCGTGAGCGCGCCTAACGCCGCGCCGATGATGATCCCGCGTATGCCGGCCAGGGCTGGCACACTCAACACCCATTCCCGCAGGTCTTGCAGGATCGGCCAATCGCTGCCCATGGGAAGCTGACCCAACAACACGATCAGGCCCACAACCAGCATCACGGCTGCTTCCCAGGAACGCAATCGCAGCACCCGATATGCGGCCGAGGCCACATAGAACGCCAACAGGGAAAACATGGTGGCGCTCAATGGTGCATACACGTACTGGTATACCCAGCTCATCAACGGGGTTTGGGAACCACCGATCCCGACGGCCAGAACGACGATGATCGTCAGCAAGAGGACCAGGCTATAGAAACGATCCAGGAATGATGATCCCCGGCCCACCAGACGCGAACCATGCACACGCACCACATTCATCACTCCCAGGAACACGGCGAAGGCGGCCAGGATCATCACCCAATCCAACAGCCTCTGGCTGATGACCTCAATCCCCAACAGAAACTCGAGCAGGACGATAAAGCCGGTCAGGATGACGATGATGGTCGGGAGGAGATGCCTCATGGGACGACCTGCTTCGTAAAACGTAATTCGTAAAACGTCAGGCGTCAAACGTTATGTGTCATTGGCACTTGACGCTTTGACGTCTGACGTGCCAACGTTTGGACGCATTACAAACTCAACAACGCCCGCGCGATCACCAGGGCAATGAGAGACCCCACGATCAGAAGCCTGGCCCAATCCTGTACCTGTAGACTGGCGATGTGTACCGGGTCGTCCAAAAGATAGGCTCCCAGAGCATACATCTCTTCGCCGATCAGGGTATCATCGGCTGAGGCGGCCATAAACGCCAGCACGGCGGGTTCGTTGGAGCCGGCGAGTTGAGTCAGCCCGCGCTTAGCCCCCACCTCTCCCACCAGCAGGTACTCGTCGGCGAACTGGCCTACCATGACACTAGCGGAGACGTCTTCGTGGTGCAAGATGTCGGTGACACCGGCGGCATAAGCGGCCCGGCCCGGCCCGCTACCGGCGGCCAGGAAGCGAACATCGGTGGGGCGATAATCCTCCGGGTAGCCGGCGGCCAGACAGGCCTGTTCCAGGGTAGCTTGAGCGAGGGGCAAGACGATGGGACTGGCCGTTGTGGCGATGACGCGCACGCCGACGGCATTGGCCTCCCGGGCTATGCCCTCCAGAGTCACCAGGCCGGCCAGGGTCTCGGCCGTGCCTCGCCCCGGCTCACCCAGGCTGCCCAGACCGGGCGAGACGTGGACAGCAGTACCAGCCTCGGCCGCGTGCTTGAGGGCCTGCTGCAACCTGGACAGGGGCAGCGGTCGTAGCTCCGGCCTCCGCCCATGGCGCGTGCGCAGCCGATAGACGGCGTATAGTGCCGCTATCATGAAAAACAAGAGCAGCACCACCGCCACCTGTTCGATCTCACCCATGTCTAATCATCTCCAGGGTCACCGTCGCTCGTGCGCGCCAGTTCCTCCAGCCGGCCGATTAGCTGTTCCACACTCCCTGGCCCCTCCAGGAGCAGCGCCACCTCTCGGACCAGGCTATCGGCCAGGAAAAAGCCCACCAGGGGCTGGGCAAACAGGAGCAACTGGCTGCCCAGAAAGCCGAACGGCTTGTGGGCTTCCAGGAAAAAGATCGCCGGCGTCTGCAATCCCCAACGATGCATCCGTTGGGCCAAACCCTCGATGATCTCACCCCGGCGTGCCGTGCTCAGCGCTGCCATTCCCCGTGCCCCTCGTTGTAATAGCTCTAGTATCAGCAGATGGAAATCTGTGCTCCTCGGCGGTCTGAGACCGCCGAGAAACGCGGGTCATAGACCCACTTTGAGCAACTTTTTCCATATACTGAGTATACCACATTTCGCCGGGAATTTCCACATCTAGATGAGCGCGCACGATCTCCAGGATGGTCTCTTTGTTGTCGGCGGCGCGCAGGTAGATGCCGCGAAAGGCTTCCAGGCGCCGGGGTGTGGCGAACGGGCTGAGGAAGACCCCGGCCTCATCCACGTCATAGCGCAAAAACCAGGTCCATGGCCGGAACACGCCGCGCAGACCGTGACGGGCGCAGACCCCACCGGCATACAGCTCATAAGTGGCAGGCAAGAAGGCCGGGGCCAGCGAGAGCACCACCGCGCCCCAGAGCAGCAACGCGCCCAGCAGGTGCCCCAGAACCAGATACAGAAGCGGCAGCAGGGTCAGAAGCGCGCCCACAGCCAGAACCGCCTGGACCGGGCGGCGCGCCAACGGGTGCACCTGCCAGGCCAGTAGCAGCCGGCCACGCTCGACATCATCCGTCATATAGTTTTCCAGGCCTGACTTAACAATTCAAGTATACCACGCTTGCCGGTGAAAGGCAATATGTTGAGGTCTTATAGACCTCAGAAACCCGAAGGGGCGACGCACTTTTGCACCTTAACCGACCTTATCTAACAGCGCCAGGCTCGCCAGCAGCGTCCTGACCCCCGCGCCCTCAAAGGCCACCGATACCTGCTCGTCGTCGCCACTGAGTTCACTGCTGATGACGATGCCCTCTCCGAATTTGCTGTGATATACCTTGTCGCCGGCCTTGTAGGTGAGGCTGACCGGCCGCGCCGCCGTTCGCCCGGCGGGGGCAGAGGGTTCAGACCACCGCCGAACAGTGGGCATGGGCTGAGAGGCCCGGTGGCCGTGCCTGTCCTTCCGGTATCCGGTGATGAGCGAGGCGGGCAAGTCAGCCAGAAACCGGGAGGCCTCATTGACGACGCTGTTGCCGTAAAGGGTGCGGCGGAAGGCATGAAGCAGATAGAGATAGTCCCTGGCCCGGGTCATGCCCACGTAGCAGAGCCGGCGCTCCTCCGCCAGTTGGGCCGGGTTGTCGAGGCTACGGATGTGGGGTAATAACCCCTCCTCCAGGCCCACGATGAACACGGCCGGGAACTCGAGACCCTTGGCCATGTGCAGCGTGAGCAACGTCACCGCCTGCGGTTGTTCTTCCAGTTCATCCACATCGGAGACCAGGGCCACTTCCTCCAGGAAGGCGGTGAGGCCCTCGACGGGGGGCAGGGCAGCAAATCCTATCGTTACCGTGCGCAGTTCCTGCACGTTCTCCCAGCGGCTCTCCCCCTCTTCGGTGCCATCACGGATATAGTCACGGTAAGCGATGCGCTCCAGCACCAGGTCGAGCAGCTCCGGCAGAGCGAGTTGCCGGGCCGCCGCCACCAACTCCTCCAGCAGGCCCAGGAAATCCAGCAGGGGTCGGGCGGCCCGGGCCGAGATGGGCAACTCCTCATCGCCCTGCTCGAGCGCGCTCTTGAGCCGTTGCAGGGCAGTATACGTGTTCACGTCCAGCCGCCGTGCCCAGCGCGTTAGCTGGTCCAGGGTGCGCTGGCCGATGCCGCGCCGGGGCACGTTGACGATGCGTTCCAGCGCGCCTTCGTCGGCCGGGTTGTGGGCCAGGCGCAAATAGGCCAGGATGTCCTTGACCTCGCGGCGCTGGTAGAACCGGGTGCCGCCCACCAGCTTGTAGGGGATGCCCCGGCGCATCAAGGCGTCTTCCAGCGCCCGGCTCTGGGCATTGGTGCGATACATCACTGCCACGTCTCCCCACTGAAGGCCACCCTCCCGCCGCAGCCGGGCAATCTCGAGCGCCACGTAATCGGCCTCCTCTTGCTCGTCGTAGGCTTCGTAGACAGTGATGAGCGGACCTGCGGCCCTCTCGGTGACCAGTTGTTTCGCTGTGCGGTCCGGGTTGCGGGCGATGACGGCCTGGGCCGCGTCCAGGATGGTGCGGGTGGAGCGATAGTTACGGGAGAGAATGATCTCGCGGCGTTCCGGGAAATCCTGGCGGAAGCGGCGTTGGATGTTGGCGATGTCCGCGTTACGCCAGGAATAGATGCTCTGGTCCTCGTCGCCCACCACAAAGACGTTGCGATACTGGCCGCCCCACAGCTTGACCAGTTCGTATTGCACCAGGTTGGTGTCCTGGAACTCGTCCACCAGCAGGTGGACGATGCGCTTTTGCGTGCGGGCCAGCACGTCGGGGCATTCGCGGTAAAGCTGGACCGTGGTGAGGAGCAGGTCGTCAAAGTCCAGGGCGTTGCGTTCGCGCAGCAGGGTCTGGTAGTGCTCGTAGACCCGGGCGCAGACCTCTTCCCAGTAGCTCTGGGTGCTACTGGCAAACTCCGCTGGCCCCACCATCTCGCTCTTGGCGCGGGAGATGCGTCCCAACAGGGCGCCGGGCCGGTACTGCCTGTCGTTGAGTTGCAGGTCCTTGAGCACCTGCCTGACCAGGGCCTCCTGATCGTCCGTGTCATAGATGACAAAGGAGGAATCCCGGCCCAGGTGCTCGATGTCGCGGCGCAAAAAGCGGGCGCAGGTGGCGTGAAAGGTGCCCACGATGAGGCCGCGGGTCTGGTCGCCCAGCAGCCGGGCCAACCGCTCGCGCATCTCGCGGGCCGCCTTGTTGGTGAAGGTCACGGCGACGATGTGATACGGTTTCACGCCCACTTCGCGCACCAGGTAGGCGATGCGGTGGGTGATGACGCGGGTCTTGCCGGAACCGGGGCCGGCCAGGATGAGGACCGGCCCCTCGATGGCCTGGACGGCCTCGCGCTGGGATGGGTTCAGCTCGGACAGGATGTCGTTCATGCGTCCTCCACACCTGATTATACCACCGGCGGGCCGGTCTGCCAAGCCACGAAGGAGGCCTTTCTGGGGGTTTTTGCGGCGGCTTCGCCGCCGCAAAAACCCCTACCAGGCATTCTTCCCCCTCCCCGAAGAGACGCGAAGTGGGGAGTGAGGCAGTGTCCTCAGGCGTTTAATTACGCCTGGACGTCAAATCCCACCTCTTGACGAACAGCGTAGACCATTATAGAATGATTGTGGCTGCTCACCCTGCCGCAGGTTCCACTTTCGAACCGGTGGCAGGGTACAGGCGAATGGGGCAAGGAACGAAGGAGGGCTCATGAAAGGTGCTGCTGCCATACATACCATGTTCAACCTGCAACCGGGCGATCACCTGTGCTGCATCTACGAGACGGAACAGGAGCACCGGGCTGTGCTGGTCCCCTTCCTGCGCCAGGGCCTGACAGAGGGTCAAAAGGTGATCTATATCGTGGACGAACACACCGCCGGGACCATCCTGGACTATCTGCGCGATGATGGCCTGGCGGTGGAGCCATATTTGTCCAGCGGGCAATTGCGTCTTCTGACCCAAGAAGAGACCTATATGCGCGCTGGTGTCTTTGACCCGGCTGGCATGATCGCGTTGCTGCACGCCGAGACCGAGACAGCTCTGGCTGAAGGCTACCCGGCCCTGCGCATCACCGGCGAGATGACCTGGGTGTTGCGGGGTCAACCCGGCTCAGAGCTTCTCATCGAATACGAGGCGCGCTTGAACGAGTTCTTTCCCGGTAGCCGCTGCCTGGCCATCTGCCAGTATAACCGCCGCCGCTTCAGCCCTGAATTGCTACTGGATGTGTTGCGCACCCACCCTCTGGCCGTCATCGGCACAGTGGTCCATGAGAACGTCTACTATGTGCCCCCGGCCGAGTTTCTGAGCGGGAATCCCCCAGCCGCGATGCTGCAACGCTGGCTGGCCACCCTGACCGAACGCCGGCAGGCGGAAGAGCTGCTGAGAGAAAGCACAGAAATATTGCAAGAACGGCAGCGCCAACTGGATGCGCTAAACCGTCTGGCATTGGAGCTGGCCCAGACACTCGACCTGCCCACCATCTACCGCACCGCCTATGAGCACATTGTGCAACTGGTGGATTGTCCCGCTTTTGGCATCTCCCGGTACGACCCGGCCACCCGGACCCTGCGCGCAGAATACATGTTCAGCGACGGCGAGCCGCTGGACCCGGCGCTGTTCCCACCGCTGGCCATCCCAGAAGATGCCCCGCGTCGGGGTCGCGCCGGCGCCATCATCACCCAGCAGGCCCAGATCGTAACCGATATGCCCACTAAACCCTCTGCCCAGGTGACCATAGTCGGCGCGCCCGGCGATGACCGTGTGGTCCGTACGGCCCTCTATGTGCCCATCATGGCGCGCGGCCAGGTCCTGGGGCTGTTGGAAACACAGAGCTACCGGGAAAACGCCTACAGCGAGGCGGACATCGCCCTGCTGGGGCCGGTGGCGACGCAGATCGGCCTGGCGATGGAGAATGCCCGCCTATTCGCTGACTTGCTGGCGGAGCGCGACTCTCTGGCCCAGCGGGTCCGCCAAAGTACCGCTGAACTGCGAGCCACCAATCAGGAGCTGGAAGCCTTTGTCTACTCGGTCTCTCATGACCTGCGTGCTCCCCTGCGCGCCCTGGAAGGCTTTAGCGTGGCCCTGCGCACTCGCTACCAGGATCAGTTGGACGAGCAGGGCCGACACTACCTGGACCGTATCCAGGCCGCCGCGCAGCGCATGGGGCAGTTGATCGAGGACCTGCTCAAATTGTCGCGCGTAACGCGGGCTTCCCTGACCTATCAGCAGGTAGACCTGAGCGCTCTGGCGCGGGAGATCGCCGCTGAATTGCAGGCTCTGGACCCACAGCGGCCCGTCGAATGGGTTATCGCCGATGGGTTGGTGGCGCGGGGAGATGCCCCTCTGTTGCGCCTGGCCCTGTATAACCTGCTGGACAATGCCTGGAAATTCACCGGCCCGCGCCCGCAGGCTCGCATCGAGGTCGGATGTCTACCCCCTTCTGCCCGGCCAGCCAGAGAGAGCGAGGGCGGGATGGTCTACTTTGTCCGCGACAACGGCGTGGGATTTGACATGGCCTACGCCAACAAGCTCTTTGCCCCTTTCCAACGTCTGCACAGCCAGTACGAATTCCCTGGCACCGGCATCGGCCTGGCCACTGTGCAGCGCATCATCACCCGCCACGGTGGGCGCGTATGGGCCGAGGCAGAGGTGAACCAGGGCGCGACCTTTTACTTTACCCTGGGGGAGGTGTAACATGGAGACCAAGATCATCTTGCTGGTGGAAGACGATCCTGACGACGAGGAACTGGCCGTGATGGCGCTCCTGGATAGCAAGATCCTGAACGAGATCGTCGTCGCCCATGATGGTGTGGAGGCGCTGGATTACCTCTTTGGCAGCGGCCAGTACGCCGGCCGGGACCCGGCTCGCCTGCCCACCCTGGTCCTGCTCGACCTGAAACTGCCCAAATTGAACGGGCTGGAGGTGCTGCAACGCCTGCGTGCTGACCCGCGCACCCGGCTGCTCCCCGTGGTCGTGCTGACTTCGTCCACCGAAGAAGAGGACGTTATCGCCAGCTACCAACTGGGGGCCAACAGCTATGTGCGCAAGCCGGTTGAGTTTCACCGTTTCGCCGAGTCGGTGCGGCAGTTGGGGCTATATTGGCTGCTCTTGAACCAGCCGCCGCCCTTAAAACAGGAGTGATCTTGTGCTCGAGATATTGATTGCGGCGTTATCCATCTTTTTACTGCGCGTGGTGGGCATCTCTATTGGCACGCTGCGGGTGCTCCTGACAATGCGCGGCCATAAACTGCTCTCGGCCGTCACCGGGTTCTTTGAGGTGCTGGCCTACGTCCTGGCCATCGGTCAGGTGGTGCAAAACCTGGACAACCTCTGGAATATCCTGGCCTATTGCCTGGGCTTTTCCGTCGGTACCGTCCTGGGCATGTGGATCGAGGAGCGATTGGCCCTGGGTTATTCCACGGTGCGCATTATCTCTGTGGATCACGCCCCGGCCATCGCCGAGGCCATTCGCCAGGCCGGTTACGGGGCCACCGAGGGCCTGGCCCATGGCGCCAGCGGCATGGTGGGCACCGTCAAGACCGTAGTCCGGCGCAAAGAGGCGAATCAGGTCTGCAAGCTGGCTCACGAGTTGGACCCCAAGGCATTCATCACGGTGGAAGAGACCCAATCCGTGCGCCAGGGTTTCCTGCGCCTGGCCCGGCAAGAACGACGGTGATCCATGTTCGGTGAGGACCTCATCCTCCGTACCAAGCTCATCCCGCCGCGCCCCCGGCGTCGCGTCCTCTCCCGCGCCCGCCTCACGGTGCGGCTGCAAGAAGCCCTGGACCATCGGCTGACGGTGGTCCAGGCCGGCACCGGCTACGGCAAGAGCACCGCCCTCATCACCTCCCTGTCTCGTCTGCCCCACCCCGTCTACTGGTACACCGTCACCGAATCCGATGCGGAACCGCTCCTGTTCTTGCTGCACCTGGTCTATGCCTTTCGCCTGCGCCATGAGCGCGTCGGCGAACGAAGTCTGGCCCTGCTCGCCGATGCCCGGTATGAGCCGGCCCTGGACGCCCTGCTGAACGATCTGGCAATCCACCTGAGCGCTGATGCCTTCCTGGTGCTGGATGACTATCACCTGGTCCACGATGCCCCGGCCGTCATCGCTCTTACGGACCACCTGATCGAACATGCCCCGCCGAATCTGCACGTGATCATCAGCACACGCCATCGCCCCCATCTGCCCGGCCTGGCGCGGTGGCGGGCGCACAGCGAGGTCCTGGAACTCGGCCGCGAAGAGCTGGCCTTTCGCCCGGCCGAGATCGCCGCCCTGTTTCAGCTCCATGGCTATGGCCTGAGCGCCGCCCAGATCGAGACCCTGGCCGAGGAGACCGAGGGCTGGGCTATCGCCCTGCAACTCATCGGCCAGGGGGTACGTGTCGTCGGGGGAGTGGATCGGGTGTTGGCGGGCCTGCCCAACTCGCTGGAGAGCCTGTTCGATTACCTGGCCCAGGAGATCCTGGCTAAAGAATCGGCCGAACGCCGGGCCTTTCTGCTGGCCACCTCGGTCTTGCGTCACCTGACCCCGGCGGCCTGCGATGTGTTAACCGGCCGCGACGACAGTCCGGCTCTGCTCCAGGCTCTGGAAGACCAGGGGCTTTTCGTGATCGCCGTGGGCGACGAGTACCGCTATCATCACCTGTTCGGTGATTTCCTGTATCGCCAACTCGCGCCGGCCGAATGCGCGACTCTGCATCGGCAGGCTGCCGCGTTCTACCGCGCGCGCGGCGACACGGAGGAGGCCATCTACCACCTGCTCCAGGCCGGCGCGCACGATGCGGCCGGGGCGGCCCTGGCCGAGATCGGCGAGGACCTGGTGCGTCTCGGCCGGCTGGCGACCCTGAGGGCCTGGATTGACCGGCTGCCGGTGGAGACGTTGACGGCGCACCCGGCCCTGTTGCACTTCCAGGGTGACATCTGCCGGCTCAGTTCGCGTTTCGACGCTGCCCTGGCCTGGTACGAACAGGCTTATCAACAATATGCCGCTCGACAAGATAAGGCCGGGATGAGCCGGGCCTTGCGCGGCCAGGCGTTGGTGCATCTGGACACGGTACGCCCGGCCCAGGCCGAAAGCCTGCTACAGGAAGCCCTGCGCCTGATTGACGGTCAGGATGACCGGGCTGCCCGCGCGCGTCTGTTGGAACTGATGGCGGAGAACCAACTCAACCTGGGGCGGCCGGAGCGGGCCGCGCAATTGCAGGCCCAGGCCCGGGAGCTACGGGAAGAAGGCCCCGGCGAAGCCGAACTGGCCGTGCGGGTCCTCCTGCGCACCGGGCAGCTAGACCAGGCGCGTCGCCTGTTGGAGGAGCGCGCTGAGGTCGAGCGGCGCGAGCCGGTCTTGCGCCCCCGCGCTCACCGGGAGACCCTGCTCATCCTTTCCCTGATCCTGTCTTTCCAGGGCGAAGGCGAGGCGGCCTATCGTTGTGCCATTGAGGGGACCGCGCGCGGGCAGGCCCTTAACTCACCCTTTATCACGGCCGTGGGCTATATGCGGCAGGGGCACGCCTGGCTCTTGCGCCCCCCAGGCCCCTTTTCGTCCCCCGGAGTTAGCGGGCCGGAGTGGGGGCGGGAGACTGACCGCGCCTACGAGGAGGCGTGTCGTTGCTACCAGGAGGCCATCGCCCTGGGGGATACCCTGGCCGTGCCCCGGCTCAAGGTGGAGGCGTTCTGGGGCCTCTGCCTGGCTCACGGGTTCCAGGGGGAAATGGAGACCGCCCGCCGGATGGCCGAGCAGGGCCTGGAGATCGCCCGGCGCGCCGGGGACGAGTGGATCATGGCCCTCATCCGCGTCTCCCTGGGAGGGGGCTACGTCATGGCTCGCCAGTATGCCGCCGCCGCTCAGTGGCTGCCCCAGGCCTGGACCGCCTTCCGCAACTGCGGTGACTCCTTTGGCGAGGCGGTGACCCGCCTGTGGCAGTGCCTGGCCTGGTGGGAGGCCGGCGATACTTCCTGGCTGGAACCAGCCCTGGACGACCTGCTGCATCTGGTCCGCGAACGGGGCTATCATTACCTCTTTACCCGGCAGACCCTCCTGGGGCCGTCAGACCCCCGGCGACTCGTGCCCCTGTTGTTATTTGCCCGCGATGCCAACTATCAGCGCGCCTACGTGGAGACTTTACTGGGCCACCTGGGACTGGCCGGTCTGGAAATCCACCCCGGCTACCAGTTGCGTGTCCAGACTCTGGGGACGTTTCGCATCTGGCGCGGCGCGCACGAGATCCAGCCCCATGAATGGCAACGCGACAAGGCCCGCCAGTTGTTCCAACTGCTGCTAACCTATCGCCGGGAGATGCTGGACCGCGATCAGATCGTCGAATTGCTGTGGCCCGGGCTGGACCCAGATGCCGCCCGCCGTGACTTTAAGGTGGCCCTCAGCACGTTATATCGGGTGCTGGAACCGCACCGCCGCCCCGGCGAACAGTCGGCCTTTGTGGTGCGACGCGGCAGCCGCTATGGATGGCGACCAGAGACTGATCTGTGGCTGGACGTCTGTCAGTTCGAGCAGTTGATCGCCGAGGGAGATGACCTGTGTGACCGGCAGCCAACGGCGGCCATAGAACGTTACCGGCAAGCCCTGGCCCTCTACCAGGGGGAATATCTGCCGGAACGCCTGTATGAGGAATGGGGCTGCGCGGAACGCGAGCGACTGCTCATCCTTTACCTGCGCGCCGCCGACCGGCTGGCTCGTATCTTGATCGAGCATCAGAACTGGGAAGACGCCATTCAGGTCTGCCAGGCTATCCTGGCCCACGACGATTGCTGGGAGCAGGCTTATCGGCTGATGATGTTCGCCTACGCGCGGTTGGGCAATCGGTCCCAGGCGTTACGGGTCTACCAGCGATGCGTGGAACGTCTGCGGCAGGGGCTGGACGTGGAACCAGCGGCCGAGACCACCAGCCTGCACGAGACCATCCTTCAATCCCCATAAGGCCAGACGGTCATCCCCCTGCTCGCGCGGGGTCTGCCAACCCGCGCTCCATGCTCCGTGCCCCCACGCAGAGCGTGGGGGCGAGCAACAGGGGGCTGTGCTCGCGCGGGGTCTGCCACCCCGCGCTCCACGCTCCACGCACCCACGCAGAGCGTGGGTGCGAGCAAGCAACCTGCTCGCGCGGGGTGTGCCACCCCGCGCTCCACGCTCCGCGCACCCACGCAGAGCGTGGGTGCGAGCAACAGTGGGCTGTGCTCGCGCGGGGTGTGCCAACCCGCGCTGGCGGCGGGTCGCACTCCCTACGGTCGCTGCGAGCCGGGGGGATCGGGCTATTCAGACACCGGCAAAAGCACCCGGTCGCCGTTATCTGTGGGGAGCCGCTGGCCGGTGGTCGCATCGTACCAACCGACAGCGATGGTGTAGTCGCCGGGCGGCGCGCCGGGTGCCACGGCGATCTCGTAGGTGTCGGTCAGCACCTCGCCCATGAGCCAGCCGGTGGTGGAACACGCCCCGCCACACGGGATGCCATCGCGCTGGCCCCACTGCCGGCCGGTCCCGTCCAGCAGATGGGTGAAGACAGTATAAGACGTGGACATGGGGGCCAGGCAACGCCAGTACAAGGTAAGTTGGTAGACTGGCAGGTTGGTGGATTGGGGATTGGGCGCGGAGCGTGGGGCCTGGGATTTGACGATTTGATAGCCGAGCAGTTCGATGGAGTTGCCAAAGACAGCGCGGAAGGGATGCGCGATGGGCGGCACATCGAAGGTGTGGGGCCGGCCCTGGATGCGCAGTGGGACAAGGGGAGCCGGGGCCGTCTCGTGGCCGGCGGTATCCACCAGAGAGACCGTGAGCATGGCGTCGCCGCCCAGCGCGTCGGCCGGGAGGCGCAGGTCCAGCCAGCCGGTCCACGTCTCGCCGGCCCGCCAGCGGGCTGTGGGGTGCGCGTCGCTGGCCACCGGGCCGGTCGTCGCGGCGATGGCCTGGCCGGTCGCATCCAGCAGGGTCAACCGGACGCGGTAATCGCCGGCGATGGGGCCGGCCGCCCGCCAGGTGAGGGCGATGGGCACAGTGGCCCCCGGCGCGAAGGTATTGCCCGCAAGCTCATAGCCCAGGAGTTCCAGGCCCGGCGCTTCGGAGAAGCGGACCTGAAGCGGATGGGCCACCGGCACGGTGTCTGGCGCCGGCGGCGTGGCCGGGGGCACCACGGTGATCGCACCGGCCGGGGCCTCGGTGCCGGCCAGGTGGCCGGCCTCATCGAAGCGGCCATGCCGCCGCCCGCTGGCCGGGTCATAGAGGCCCACGGTGACGGTGTAGATGCCCGGCGGCGTGCCGGGGAAGACCGGCAGGATGGCATAGCCCCAGTTCTCGGCCCCCTCAGCCCAGCGCGTGACCGGCTGGTGGTCATCGTCCAGCAGGGCCTGGCTGGCCTGGGCGATGAGGTGGCCCCCGGCGTCGCGTAGGTAAAAGAACGCGCTATAGTCCGCATCCGGGACGGCGGTCTTTTGCCAGCGCACAGCGACCCAGACGTGGCCGCCGGAGGGGACGGTGGTGGTGAGCACATCGGCCTGGCCGGCCACGCCCACGGTCGCGCCGGTCAAGGCCACCTGGTAGCCGAAATTGTCGGTGCGAGGGGTGAGCGTCTCCGCGATGGCGAACGTATCCGGCGGGTCCAGCACAGCGAAAAACGAGACAGCCCAGCCCCGGCCGGCGTCTATGCCCGTTCGCACGCCATACTTGCCCAGCAGGTAGCGCACCAGCCCCTTCGGGTCGGCGTCCAGGAACTCGCGCACCGTCCACTCAATGGCGACCGGGGCGTGATGCTCCCGGCAGACGGCGGCGAGCTGGGCCGGGGTCGTCGCCTCGCTCACCGGCACGTAGACGTGGGGCGCGCTGCCCCGGTACAGGAAGTCAATCGTCAGGTGCCGGTGCGGCTGCCCCTCGATGTAGGAGGGGTAGCGGGCCGGGATGAGCAGCAGGTAGGCGTGGTCGTCGGCCGGGAGGCGGTTCAGGTACTCGGCCAACTCCACGTTGTGCCCGTCGAAGGCCAGGTAGTTCTCCTCGCTCGTCGCCCAGACGGTGAAGTAATCGCGGACGTTGACGGCGGTGATGACGCCAAGTGCCAGGATCACGACGATGACCCAGAGGCCGGAGGCAGGTCGCAGGTCACAGGTTGCAGGTTGCAGGTCACAGGTCGCAGGTTGCAGGTCACAGGTCGCAGGTTGCAGGTCACAGGTCGCAGGTTGCAGGTCACAGGTCGCAGGTTGCAGGTCACAGGTCACAGGTCGCAGGTTGCAGGCCGCGGGAGACCTGGGACCTGAGACTTGAGACTTGGGACCTGAGACTTGAGACCTGAGACCTGAGACTTGAGACCTGAGACCTGAGACTTGAGACCTGGGGCTGGGAAACCGGAGCAACCACCGGCCAATCTGCACTGTGGCGTATGCGGCGAATATGGCGAGGGCTGGCAGGAGCGCGGTTTGCCGGGGAAAGTGGGGCACTAGATCAGCGGCGATGAGGCCGGGCACGAGCATGATGGCGAACCACAGGAGCAGGAACTGGCTGGATGGCTGTTTCCATCGCCACAGGCATAGCAGGAGTCCCGCGACGAACAGGAGGAACGTGAACGGGTCCAGCAGGGGCCGGCCCGGCAGATTGTGCGTCCAGTTGGGGTCACCTTGCAGGGCGAACATGCCGGCCGTCTTGAGGAGATTGCCGACGAGCGTGCCCCAGGGGTCGCCGTGATTGAGGGCGGGGTTAAAGATAGAGACCTGCGCGGCGCGGGCGGTGAACTCGGCCCAGTGGGTGAGGTAGTATGCGCCCAGGGGGAGGAAGACGAGGGCTGCAACGGCGGCAGTGAGTAAAACGTAAAACGTGAAACGTGAAACGTCAAGTGCAAAGGGAGTGTGTGAGACCTGCGCCCTGCGACCTGCAACCTGTGACCTGTGACCTGCAACCTGCGACGTAAGCTGAAAAATTACGAAACCCGCCAACACCAAGGGCACGAACCGGCTGGTGGGATAGGTATAGAGGCTCAAGCCCAGGGCGACGCCGGATAACGCAAACCATCCCCACTCGCTCGCCGGGGGTTTGCGCCCCCCGTCTCGTGTCGAGGTGACGGCCCGATGCTGCATGGCATTCCAGCCGCGCCAGAAGAGCCAGAAGGCCAGCGTCTCGAAAAGGGCCACGCTGCCGGCCCGGAATCCCACCCGGCTGAAGTGGATGGCCGGGTAGAGCACGGCGAGCCAGAGGGTGGCGAGAAGGGCGATAACCTCATCCCCCCTCGAACTCCCTTCCCCGCTTCGGGGGAGGGCCGGGGTGGGGGTGAACATCTCCCGCGCCAGCAGGTAGGTGGTCAGCAGCGTGGCCGTGCCGCAGAGCACGGAGGCCAGCCGGATCGCCAGGCCGGACTGTCCGAAAACCAGGAACAGCCCGGCCACCAGATACATGAACAGTGGTTCCTTGCCGCCACTATAGGGGAAAAAGATCGGCCACTCGCCGCGCAGGATGGCCTGGGCATCCAGCCCCTTGCCAGCCTCGTCGAAGAACAGGCCCGGCGGAACGCTGTCCAGCGCGTACAGGCGCAACGCCAGCCCCAGCAGCAAGATGGCGACCAGCGCGAATATATGAATATGCGAATGGACGAATGGACGAATGGACCAGTGGCGCCCCATACGCCCATTTATAGATTCGTGGATTCGTGCATTCGTGGATTCGTCCATTCGTGGATTCGTCTATTCGTGGATTCGTCCATTCGTGTATTCGTCCATTCGTGGATTCGTCTATTCGTGGATTCGTCTATTCGTCAGTGCGTGTCAATCGCCATGAACTGCCGCACGGTGTCCATGAACTCGCGGAAGGTCATGGGATAGGGGTGGATGCGCCGGCGCAGGGCGTAGCCTTTCCACAGCTTGTAGGCCAGCCACGACAGCGGGTTCTTGGGCAGCCTGATGATCTGGCGAATGAGAGGCAGCAACCAGGGCCACTCCACGCCGATGGCGAACCAGTTTTGCAGGTGCTCGATGCGGTGCTTTTCCTGGGGACTGGCAAACTTGAGCACCGACTTTTGCACCGCCGAGGGGATGATGTCGTCGAAGGAGCCTTCCAGGAGGCCCTCGGACCTGGTGAACTCGCCCAGGCGCGTGCGAGGGTAGGGCTGGTAGAGATAGGTGGCGGCATAGGCCGGCCGGCACGCCACGTTCAGCTCCAACGACTCGAAATCCGTTGCCAGGGAGCCGGTGGGCAGACCCAGCATGGTGGTGGTGATGAGGGCCAATTTATGACGACGAAGCACCTCGGCGGCGCGGACGATCTGCTCCCGGCTCAGGTTACGGTTGAGCACCTCGTTGCGCAGGCGGTCGTTACCGCTCTCCACCCCCATACCCACAGCCTGGCACCCGGCCCGGACCAGCAGCCCGGCGATCTCCTCGTCCACCAGGTTGGCCCGGACCTGGGCGTGGAACGGCACGCCGCCAGCCGCCGGCCACTTGTCCGCGAACTCCCGCAGCCAGTCCTGCGAGACGATGAACGTGTCGTCGGTAAAGATGACGAACGAGAAGGGGTATTGCCGCTGCAACTGGACGTACTCCTCAATGAGGTTGTCCACGCTGCGCTGGCGGATGCGCTGGCCCTTGTCCTTGTACAGCGCAAAATACGAGTGATTGAAGCAGTAGGAACAGTTGAAGGGACAGCCCCGACCCATAGTCATCGGCCGGTTCCTGGCGTGGCGGCTGAGGGGGTGGATGTCATAGAGCAGAGCGCGGTCCAAGAACGGCAGCGCGTCCAGGTCGGCGATGAGGGGGCGGACCTCGTTGCGCACGATGCGGCCATCGGCCTTGAACCACCAGTTGGGGATGCCGGTGTAGTCGGCCCCGGCATCCAGGGCGGCCACCAGGTCCAGCAGCGCGTCCTCCCCCTCGCCCAGGCAGACGCCGTCCACGCCGACTTCTTCCACCAGTTCCGGGAAGAACGTGGGATGCGGCCCGCCAAAGGCCGAAAAGACGCCGGGGACCTCTTCTTTGATGCGGCGATTGACCTTGAGGTAGAAATGCTGCGTGCCGGTGAAGGCCGTGTAGCCCACCAGGCGCGGCTGGAAGCGTCTGGCAACGGTCAGCGGGTCCTCATCGCTGGCGATGACCAGCCGCACGTCGTGGCCGGCGCGCTTGAGGAGACTGGAGAGCAGCAGGATGCCCAGCGGCTCGAACTCGATCTTTTCGACGATGAACAGGATGCGCAAAACACTTCTCCGAAAAGGGCAATTGCCTACAAAATACGCTCCCTGATCTTGCCGCTGCCGATGTCCATGATCCAGACCACGGCGGCGATGATCCAGACGATCATGCCCACGCTGCTCCACTTCATGAGTTGTTGATACTGGATCAAAAAATTGCCGATGCCGCCGCCGCCCACCATACCGATGATGGTGCTCATGCGCACGTTGATGTCCCAGCGATAGAGGGTGAAGGCGATGAACGGCGGGATCACCTGGGGCACCACGGCGTAGATGACTGTCTGGAACTTGTTCGCGCCGGTAGCGATGATGGCCTCCACCGGCCCCATGTCAATGTTCTCCACCTGCTCCGAGTAGAGTTTGCCCAAGGCGGCTATGGTATGCACGCCCAGGGCCAGCGTGCCGGCGAAGGGGCCGATCCCCACCCAGACGGCAAAGATGATGGCCCAGGCGATGGCCTCGATGGAACGAAAGACATTGAAGAACGTGCGCGTGATGTAATAGATACCTGTCCCCCACCAGGTGCGCGGCATCATGTTCCTGGCGCCCAGAAAACTCAAGACCGCCGCCACCGGCACCCCGAAAGCAGTCGCCATGAGTGCCAGATAGATGGTCACGATCATGGCCTGGAACATGTCACCAAAGATTTCCCAGTTAGGGCTGAAGAACTGGTTGATGATGCGCGTGGCGGCCGGTAAGTTCAGGACCAGTTTGGGCAGGTCCACTTCGGTGATCAAATAACCCGCCAGCAGCGTCAGGGTCAAGAACAGCACCGTGCCCAGACCCCACGAGGTGCGATACCACCGCGTGCCCCGACCAGGCGCCGCTTCCTCCACGGCCAGTTCTTTCGGGACCACCAGGGTCCCGGCCAGCCTGTCTGCCAACGTCTGGCCCTGCTCATCCCACAACGGCAGCAGACAGCCCAGGCCCAGCGGCAGGAGAGCCAGGTTCCAGGCCAGCCAGCGCAGGAGTCGCTGACGCAGGTCCGGCCCCGTGTAGCGCACGCGCTCTGCTTCCCGCACCACCCGCAGGCCGGTGAGCTTGCTGCCTATCGTCACGCCCAGGCAACCCCACAGGGCCGCGATCTCTAATGCCAGGAACAACCAGAAAGGCCAGATCTCCGTGACCCGGAATGCGGCCAGCCAGCCGGTATAGGGAGCTATCAAGGGCACGAACCCATCCTTAGATAACCACGGCTGGGTCCAGATGTTGACGATGCGGATCAGTTCGGTCGCCGAGTAATCCACACAATAAAAGATATAGAACACGATGAACCAGTCCAGCAGGAACGTGCTCAACCGCAACCGGGCATAATCGAATTTGGAGACCGGCGAACCCTCCTTCTCATAGACGCGCAGGGGCCGGGTCACGATCACCTTGGGTCGTTCGGTCTCAATCGAAATCTCGGCCATGTTGTCCCCTTTCGGCCCTCTCCCCCTGGCCCCCGCCCCTCGAACTTGGGAGGGGAGGTGAAGGCTATGCAATCTCCACTTCCACCGCCTCTTCGCCGTAGATGGCCTTGAACCGGGCCTCATCAATCTCGGCCGGCAGCCCATCAAAGACCTTCCGGCCATCCTTGAGAGCCACGATGCGCGTGGCATAGGCCCGGGCCAGACTCAAAAAGTGCAGGCTGCACAGCACGGTGACGCCATCCTCCCTGTTCAACTGCTCCACGTATTTCATCACCGAATGGGACGTGGCCGGGTCCAGGCTCGCCACCGGCTCGTCGGCCAGCATGAGCCTGGGGTTCTGCATCAGCGCGCGGGCGATGCCCACCCGTTGCTGTTGCCCACCCGACAGCTCGTCGGCGCGCTTGTACGCCTGCTCGCGGATACCCACCCGGTCCAGGTTGTGCAGGGCCAGCTCGATGTCCTCTTGAGACCAGCGGCCCAGGGCCGAACGCCAGGGGTTGACATAGCCCAGCCGGCCGGAGAGCACGTTGGTCAACACCGAGGAGCGTTTGACCAGGTTGAACTGCTGGAAGATCATGCCGATCTGCCGGCGGATGCGGCGCATCTCCTCGGCCGAGGCCGCCGTAATGTCCTGGCCGTCCCAGATGATGCGGCCGGCCGTCGGCTCGATGAGCCGGTTGATGCATCGCAGCAGGGTGGACTTGCCGGAGCCACTCAGCCCGATGATCACCAGGAACTCGCCATCCCGCACGGTCAGGTTAATATCATCCAGGGCCTTCACGCCCCCCTCGTAGATCTTGGTCAGGTGTTCGATTTGCAGCAAGGTTTTCCCTCCTGAGGGCCGGTCATCCCGCTCTGTACCCTCCCGCAGGTTTGGGCGCAATGACCAGCCCTTTCTAACCTGCGGGAGGGTTCAGGGCAGGCAGTTACGCGTCTGCGTTCTACCCCATACACAAAGGCTGGGTGGAAAACTTGCCTTTCCACCCAGCCTGCTTATTCAAAGAGGTCATGACTGGTCGCGCTGGGCCACGATGACAGCCAGCCTGGAACCGCTTATTTGACAAAGTCTGAGGCCGACTTGCCCAGAGCCTTCAGGGCCTCGCGGACCACGTCATAACGGGAATCGTCCGACTTGACAAAGCCGGTGATGTTGTACAGGTCATATATGGCCTGCTTGCCCTCATCCGTCTTGGAGTAATCCAGGATAGCCTGCACGATCTTGTCCCGCATGTCCTTGGGAAAGTCCTTGCGGAAGGAGACGGTATCATTGGGGATATCCTGGGTGAAGCCGATGATGATCAGCTCCTTTTCGATCTCTTCCAGTTCCTTCTTGAAGCCTTCCGGGTCGGCCTTCTCATCTTTCGTCGCCAGGAGGCGGCGGGAGTCGCTGATGGTGCCATCCGGGCGTCTCGCGCTGTAGTAGCCGCAGCCCACATCGGCTGTTCCCTGTCGCACCGCCAGGGCGGCCTGAGGGTGACCACCGGCGAAGAAGGTCTCACCGGGCACGATGCCCTTTTGAGCCAAGAGGGCGGACGGGTAGACGTACCCGGAGGTAGAGGCCGCATCGGTGTAAGCGATCTTTTTGCCGGCGATGTCCTCTAGCTTGGTGATTCCGCTATCGGCCCGGGCGATAAACTGGCCCTTGTAGGTATCCGCGCCGTAACGCAAGATGGTCAGGGCCACCTCCACGCCGTACTTTTCGTGGGCCACCACGTAGGCAAAGGTGGCCAACCAGGCAATGTCTGCCTGTCCGCTGCCCATGGCCTCGATCACGGCCGCGTAGCTGGTGGGCACCGCGGTCTTGAACTTGTAGCCGGTAAGCTTCTCCAGACCGGCAGCGATCTTGTTGCCGCTGGCCAGGATCTTATCCGCCTCCCCCGAGGGGACAAAGTACATGGTGACGGGGTTGCCTTCGGTGCCTTTGGCCGGGCCGCCGCCTGGGCACTGCACCGCCGGCAAGGTCAACGCCACGATCATCAAGACGGCGATCAAACCGTACTTTTTCATTACCGCTCCTCCTTCGATACGAATGTGCGAATGGGCGAATCGGCGAATCGTAAATACCTACCCGCCACCCTCCCGCAGGTTAGAAAGCGGCTGGCAAGAGAGCGAGCAGCTCATTGCGGCGCACTTCAGTGCGGAGATTGCGCCCGAACCTGCGGGAGGGTAGGCAGTTACGGCGAATCTACGAACTGGTGAAGCTACGAATGGATGAAGATCACCCCCTTTCCGTGACCGGACATATAGAACCACGCTGACGATATAGTGTTCCACCTGCTATGATACACCATTTCGGCGGAAAGGTCAAGTTAGCCAGCGGTCGAGAACCATGCCCGTGAAGAGCAGGGCCAGGTGAGGACCGGAGAGTTTGAACATCCGCCAGGCCCATTTACGGGATGGTTTCAGGAACAGCCACAGGTTGCCGGCCAGGATGGTCAGCCCGGACAGTAACGCGATCCAGCCGTAGAGCGGCCCAAAACCGGCCACTGGCATCAGCAACAGGGAGAACGGCACCAGCAAAAAGACCGTCGCCACGGTGCAGCGCATGGCCTTCTCAAAGCCCACCACCACCGGCAACATGGGGACTCGCACCTGGCCATAGTCTTTCTCGTAATACAGGGCCAGGTTCCAGATGTGATTGGGGATCCACAGCACCACCAGCGCGGCCATCAAGATCGGCGTCCAAGACCACTCGTGGGTCATGGCGAACCAGCCAAAGACGATCGGCAGACCGCCGCTAAAGCCCCCCAGGATGATGTTCCAGGCTGTGCGCCGCTTGGTGAGCAGACTGTAGACCACCACGTTGTCCAGCAGGCCCAACAGCATGGCGCTGAACGCCCACGGCCCGAAGAACATGGCCAGCACCAGGGACATCCCTGCCAGAAACAGGCCCCAGATCAGCGCGCCGCGCGGCGAGATCACGCCCTGGGGCAGAGGCCGCTTGCGGGTGCGTTGCATCACCGCGTCAATGTCCCGGTCAATGTAGCAGGTGAGGGTATTGGCCCCGGCGCAGCCGGCCGTGATGGCGACGACCGCCAGCAAGAACCGGTCCAGCACCAGTGACCGGCCGGCGGCCACGATCATCGCTCCTGCCGCCGTAAACACCAGCAGCCAGACGGAGGCCGGCTTGGTGACATGCACATAGCCTGCCAGAGTCGTGCGGATAGAGGGGGCCGCTACGCGATCATTGGCTGTAACAGACAAGGTAATACCTCCAGAGGGGGAGTGCGCTACCGGTTCAGCAGGCGCACGATGACATTCAGGGCAATAGTACCGACCACGCTCAGGATGAGGCTGAGCACGATACAGGTGACGATGGGGAACACGCAGGACACGTTTTCGGTCTCGAGGCGGATGTCACCGGGGAGATGCCCCAGGCCGGGGAGCCGGGCCAACAGCCAGATCAATATCCCTGCTCCCACCAGGACGATGCCGACGACGATGAGCAATTTGCCGATGTCTTCCATCCCCCAGCCTCCTACAACGATCCTTCCCCCCAGGCCGTATTAACGGGCATACCAATCCACCACCGCCAACTGCTCGAACTTGAGAAGGATCAGCGGGGACCAGACGCTGCGGCGATTCTTGAGTTTCATGTAGTAGCCGCCGGGACTGGTGGTTATATCGTACCAGCCGCCGGGGCCGGTGGCCACGTTAAGGAGCCACTGCTTGTTCGAGTTGTACAGTTCTATCTCCACGCCGGCCTCGCCTTTGCCAGCGGCGTTGAACACCCGGCCCCGAATGGCGCAACCGGGAAAAGACTGCGGCCCGCCATACCGGGGATAGTAGGTGCGGACGACGCTTCCCGGTGTAGCCGTAACCGTGGTCGTGGGCATCGTGGTCAACGTGACCGTGCCGGTCAGGGGGATGGTGATCGGGCCGGGAGTGCCCGGGGTTGCCGGGCGAGAGGGGCCGCTGGCCCCGGCCGACAGGCCAAACGTGCCGGCCGCCACCAGCAATGAGACGCCGCTCACCGGCAGGCAGAGGACGAATAGAACACAGATGATCGCCACCAAAGCCGCACTGAGACGTTGGATGGCCGGACGCAGCCGGGCCGAGAGCGGCGGCGGAGGTGGCGGTGGAGGCGGCGGCGGCGGGGGGATGTACCAGGCCTCCTCCAGGGCCTGGGCAAAGGCCGTGGGCGACCGGAAGCGACTGGCCGGGTCTTTGGCCAGGGCCTGGCGCAGGACCGTGTCCACCTCCTCCGGCAGATCTGGCCGGCGATCCGCAAGCGGCGGCGGTGGGGTTTCCAGGTGTTGAACCAGGACTTCGGCCACGGTATCGCCCATGAAAGGGAGCTGGCCGGTCAGCAACTCATAGGTCACCACGCCCAGGGCGTACACATCGCTGGCCGGTGTGACCTGAGCGGCGCGGATCTGCTCTGGGGCCAGGTACGCTGGCGTGCCCTGCACCTGCTCGAGGCCGCTCAAGGACGGGTGCGCCGATGCCACCGGCTGGATCGCGGCCAGCCCAAAATCCGTCACCATGACGCGCCCCTGATCGGAGAGGATAATATTGCGCGGCGTAAGATCACCGTGGGCGACGCCACGCTTGTGGGCCTGATCCAGGGCCTGGGCCACCTGCTCCACCGTGGTCAAGACCTCCGACCGCGAAAAGGGGGCCTCTTGCTGCACAGACGCGGCGATGAGGTCATGCAGGGACCGCCCGCTCACATGGCGGCTCAGCAGATACCACAGGCCAGCGATCTCGCCAGCCCCCAGCAACTGCGCGATGTATGGACTGTCCAGGGCAAAGATGGCGGCCGCATCCCGGCGAAAGCGCGCCAACGACGCCGGGTCCTGAACTACGGCTGGCTTGAAGACCTTGACCGCCACCGGTTGCTGGTCAAAGACATCATGAGCCAGGAAAACCCAACTCAGCCGGCCCTCGCCGATGAGGGAATCTACCTGGCACCGGCTCAGGAGTTGCCCGATCAACGCCTCAGGCTGGAAGGGCTGGCTTATCGCGCCTTGCTGCCAGATAGCCATCAACCGCTGCCGGACCTCGGTGGCCGAGGCTGGCCGAAAGGCCGGCTCCTTGTCCAACAGGCTCAGGAGCAGGATCACCAGCTCTGGATCGAGCTGCGGGTTGTAGAGGCGGGGGTCCGGCACCGGCTGTTCGAGTTGCCGTCGGCGCAACACATCCAGGTCCGAAGCCACAAAGGGGGGACGCCGGGCCAGCATCTCGTAGAGGAGCAGCCCAAAAGCATACAGGTCCGTCCGGGGCGTGGGGGATTGACCGTGCAGCCGCTCCGGGGTCTCATAGGCCGGATCAGGGGAAGCGAGGCCCCTGGCCAGCGAGACCGGATCGGTGAGCAGGACATCTTGCGGCTGGATATAGCCCCGAACCTGGCCCTGGCGATGGGCGCGTTCCAGGGCCTGGATGAGACCCAGAGCCACGTAGGTAACCTGGATGGGTTCCAGGGGTTTGCCACGGAGCAAATCAGCCAGGGTCAGCGTTTCAGCCACCATATACTCCTCTCAACCCCACGCTCGCTACCTGCCCCACGCGCGCTGGGGGTCTACCACGCTCCCTCACGCTCGCTGGGGGTCTGTGACCCCCAGCAGCCGCCGGGTCACAGACCCGGCGGGAGCGCGGCCATCGCTGCGCCCCCCAGCAGCCGCCGGGTCACAGACCCGGCGGGAGCGCGGAATGCTCTTAGCGCCCGCGCTCGCTGGGGGTCTGTGACCCCCAGCAGCCGCCGGGTCACAGACCCGGCGGGAGCGCGGAATGCTCTTAGCGCCCGCGCTCGCTGGGGGTCTGTGACCCCCAGCAGCCGCCGGGTCACAGACCCGGCGGGAGCGCGGAATGCTCT
>Ga0209101_1000884_pt1 | contig 23963 bp, 29 predicted proteins | sample ConPoolayeCmetaG_FD_185481 | JGI IMG/M metagenome (GOLD analysis project Ga0209101, IMG submission 185481) | Hot spring microbial mat communities from California, USA to study Microbial Dark Matter (Phase II) - Cone Pool mat layer C metaG... ...
CGCTTCGGCCGGCGGGGGTGGCGTCTCCGCCTGAAAAGTGGGCTCGGGTTGTACCGTGTTTTCCGACATGGCCCCTCCTTGCTCTACCGGCTCAGGAGCGGGGCCAGGTTGACTGTTTTGTCGCCCGGCAAATGAAAGGTGAACGAGTGCGCGGTCTTGGCCACAGCGATGATCCAGATGGCTTTGGTGGGCCGCCTGTCCTTGTCGCTCGTTACCGTGCTGATGCCCGGCGTATCCTCGCGTCCGGTCTCGTCAATGGTGAAGGGTTTCCACGCCAGGATCTTTTGCGCATCCGTAGCGCCAGAGAGCGTCGCCTCGATGACGAGCAACTCATCGCTGGCCTGGCGGGGCCGGTGCGTCCCGGTCGCCGACTTGTAGCTGTCCTGACGGGTAGCAGAAGTGAGCTGGACCTGCACGCCCTCGACGGTGATGGGGGTATCAATGCCCGGCGTGGAGGTGCGGAATGGCGACTCGCCACTGCTCAAGGCCCACACGCCAGCTCCCAGCGTGGCGCACAGGCAGCAGACACACAGGATGACCACAACGGCGACGAGCAGGACCCAGACCCAGGTTGGCACGCGCCGGGCCGGCGGCGTCTCGACAACTGGCGATGCAGGCTCAGCCTCAGTGATGAGGGTCTCGGATTCCGCCGCTTCATCCACAGGTGGGGGTGACACGATGGCGCTGAAAATGAACGGGGTGATCATGCTTCCTTCTCCTTGTAAAGTTGGTGCGCCAGCCCGGCGAACGACGGTCACAATTCCATTGTAACTGATCCCAGTGGGAAAGTCAACAAGCTGAATGCCCCCTTACTTGACAGAGTCTCCCGCCTCCTGTATCATGCATCCTGTATCCTGCATCCTGTCTCCTGTCTCCTGGAGAAACCCATGCCCACTGCTGCGCTACATGGTGTCCGTATCCTGGACCTCACCCGGCTCTTGCCCGGCCCGTTCTGCACCATGATCCTGGCGGATTTTGGGGCCGATGTGATCAAGGTGGAAGACCCGGGCGGCGGCGACTACATGCGCGGCGTGCCGCCGTTGCTCGGTGAGGATAGCGTGTATTTTTTGGCCCTCAACCGGAACAAGCGCAGCCTCACGCTGAACCTGCGTGTCCCAGAAGGCCGCGCGGTGCTGCGCGCGTTGGCCCGCACCGCTGACGTGCTGGTGGAGAGCTTCCGGCCCGGCGTGATGGCGGCGTTGGAACTGGACTATGCCGCCCTGAGAGCGGTGAACCCGCGCCTGGTCTACGTCTCTCTCACCGGTTACGGCCAGACCGGGCCGCTGCATGACCGCGCCGGCCATGATGTGAACTATCTGGCCCGGGGCGGCTTCCTGGGCCTCACCGGCCCGGCCGACGGCCCGCCGGCCCTCCCCGGCCTGCCCATCGCCGATGTGGTGGGGGCATTGTGGGCTGCCGTCGGCATCCTGTTGGCCTTGCAGGCCCGCGAGCGCACCGGCGTGGGGCAATACCTGGACCTGGCGATGGCCGATGGCGTGACCGCGCTCCTGGGGCTGCCGTTGGCGACCATGCAGGCCACCGGGCAACCGCCCCGGCGGGGCGCGGATCACCTCACCGGCGGCGTGGCCCGCTACCAGGTCTACGAGACCGCCGACGGCCGATATTTCTCCCTGGGCGCGCTGGAACCCAAGTTCTGGCAACGGTTCTGCGACGCCGTAGACCGGCCGGATCTGCTCGACACCATTCTGGCCGATGCGCCCGGCCAACAAGAGGCCATCGCCGAGTTAAGACGGCTGTTTCGTACCCGGAAGCGCGACGAGTGGACCGCGCTCCTGGCGACCGCCGACGCCTGCTGCGAGCCGGTGCTCTCCCTGGACGAGCTGGCGACAGACCCCCAGATAGTCGCCCGCGAACTGCTGACGACGCTGACCCGGCCGGACACCGGCCCCCTGGCCCAGGTGCGCACGCCGCTGCGCCTGAGCGAGATGCCGGACCAGGTGCGCATGCCGCCGCCACGCCTGGGCGAGCACACCGAGGCCATTCTCCGTGAGGTCGGCTACGACGCCGAGGCAACCCAGCCCAGGCTGGACTGGATCGCTGATCTGCGCGCGCGAGGGGTGATATGACCCCCCGTGCCTTGCCGGCCTTTGCGCATCGGTATTTCTGGGACATTGACCCGGCCCGGCTGGACGTGGACGAGTATCCCGTCTATGTCATCGAGCGGTTGCTGGAGCACGGCGATCTGCCGTCAGTGCGTTGGCTGCTGAGCGCTTTTCCACGTGAGATGATCGTCCAGGTGCTACAGCGCAGCCGAAAGTTATCCCGGCGCAGTGCCAACTTTTGGGCTCTCTACCTGGATGTAGACAAGGAGCGCGTGGCGTGTTTGTCGAAGCCTTACCAGAACAAGCCCGACGCAATCTGGCCCTATTAGGCGCATCCGGCGTCGCCGCGCCGTTCTATCTGGCCGGCGGCACAGCAGCGGCCTTGCACCTGGGGCATCGCGTCTCGCTTGACCTGGACTTCTTTGGTCCAGCGTAAATACCTACCCGCCACCCTCCCGCAGGTTAGAAAGCGGCTGGCAAGAGAGCGAGCAGCTCATTGCGGCGCACTTCAGTGCGGAGATTGCGCCCGAACCTGCGGGAGGGTAGGCAGTTACGGTCCAGCGTCGTTCGATGCGCTGGATCTGGCGGCCCGGTTATCCGAGGCTATCCCTTGTTCCACAGCCTACAGGAGTTGTAATGATGGCTATTGAGGCCCTCAATCTGCTTCTCTGCGCCCTGGGCGGCACGCTCATGTCGTCGGTCATCTCCTGCATCCCGGCCCTGCACATCTATAACGTGGCCGGGCTGCTCATCGTCATCTCCCTGCGAATGCAGGGCCTCGTCCCCGACGAAGCCCTGGCGATGTGGATGCTGGGCATGGTGGTGGGCTACGCCATCCTGAACACCATCCCCTCCATCTTCCTGGCGGCCCCGGACGAGAGCGCGATCTGGATCGTGCTGCCGGGCCAGAAGTACCTGATGCAGCGGCGCGGCTTCGAGGCGTCTATCCTCACCGGCGTGGGGGGCCTGGGCGGGATCGCGTTCCTGCTGCTCCTCAGCCCCTTCGCTGGCGGCGTCTTCTCCACCATCCGCACCATCGTGGCCCCGCACCTGCACTGGATCCTCATGCTCGTCATCGTCTACATGCTCCTGTCGGAGTGGCCCAAGGGCGGAGATAGGGGGCCGACCAGCCTGGCGCGCCTCTGGGACGGCTGGCGGAGCCTGCTGGCCGGCCTGCTCACCTTCCTCCTCAGCGGTATCCTGGGGATGATCATCATGTACCGCAGCCTGGTGCCCACGGAGATGAGCTTCCAGAACCTGCTGCCGGCCTTCATGGGCCTCTTTGCCATCCCCTGGGTGCTCACCAACATCATCTCCGGCGAGGAGGTGCCGCCGCAACACGTGGCGACCTCGCTGGACGTGACGCCGTCGCTCATCGCCCGGGGGACGGCGGCCGGCGCGCTGGGCGGCATCTTTGCCGCCTTCTTCCCGGTGGTCACCGGCGGCATCGGCGGGTTCATCGCCGGGCACGCCACGGCCCAGCGTGACGACCGGCTCTTCCTCATCAGCCAGGGGGCCTCGAAGGTGGTCTACTACGTGGGTGCGTTGCTCTTGTTCTTCGTGCCGGGGCTGCACCTGACGCGCGGCGGCATGGCCTGGATGCTCAGCCTGGTCTATATCCCCCAGACGCCGGAGGTCTATGCCCTGGCGCTGGCCGGGATCGCCGTCTGCGCGGCGCTGGCGTTCTTGCTGCTCATCCTGTTCTCGCGGGCGGCCATCGCCCTGGTGAACCGGGTGAACTACCGCCTCATCTCCGGCGTGACGCTGGCGGTGCTGGTGGGGATCGTCTTCCTGTTCACCGGCCCCGGTGGGCTGCTCATTGCGACTGTCGCCACGGGCATTGGCCTGATCCCGGTGCTCTGGCATTCGCGGCGGATGAACTGCATGGGCGTGCTCCTGGTGCCCATCGTGCTGAACATGGCCGGTTGGGGCCCGACGGTGGCCAGATGGTTGGGACTGGTATAGCTTACCCTCAGCAGGTTGTTTGGAACAAATCGGCGGGAGGGTGAGCAGTTACGAATGCGGGATATGACATCGTACCAGGTGGATTTCGAGCCGGTGGGCCGGCGTGGCGCGTGCCCGGCCCACCGGTCATTGTTGGACTGCGCCCGCTGGCTGGGGGTGGACCTGGTGAGCATCTGTGGCGGCCAGGGGACCTGCGGCCGGTGCCGGGTGCAGGTGCTGGCCGGCGCAGTCACAGAGCCAACGGCCCGTGAACGCGAGGTCTTTACCCCGCAGGAGTTGGCCGCCGGCTACCGCCTGGCCTGCCAGACCATCCCCTTGAGCGAGGGCCGGGTCGCTGTGCCGCCAGAATCGCTCACCTCCCCCCAACGCACCCAGGTGGAAGGTCTGGCCGTGACTGTGCCGCCAGACCCGCCGGTGCGGGCGTATGCAGTACGCCTGCCGCCTCCCACTCTGGCTGACCTGCGCGCCGATGACGAACGCCTGGGGGCGGCGTTAGTTCAGCAACACGGGGTCGCCATGGACACGGTGGACATCGCTGTGCTGCGCCGTCTGGCGCCCCGATGGCGGGATTGGGGCTGGCAGGCCCAGGTGATGATCCGCGACCGGGAAGTGGTAGCCGTGGGGCCAGCAGGTGACCGCGCCCTGGGCCTGGCCGTGGACCTGGGGACCACCAAGATCGCTGGCTACCTGGTGAACCTGGCGACCGGCCAGACGTTGGCCGCCCGGGGGATACTGAACCCGCAGCTCGCCTATGGGGAGGACGTGGTCACGCGCCTGGGCCGGGCCAGTGAATCGCCGGCTGAGGCCGACCGGCTGCAAACCCTGGTCGTGGCCGCCCTGAACGAGTTGGCAACCGATCTGTGTCGGGAAGTGGAAGCCACGCCAGAGCACATCGTCGAGGCAGTAGTGGTGGGCAATACGGCCATGCACCACCTGTTCTTACGCCTGCCGGTGGGGCAGTTGGCCGTGGCGCCATACGTGCCAGCCGTCCGGGCCGCGTTAGACGTGCGGGCCAGGGATGTGGGACTGGGCCTGGCCCCGGGGGCATACGTCCATCTGCTGCCCAACGTGGCTGGCTACGTGGGGGCGGACCACGTGGCGATGCTCCTGGCCACCGGGGTAGCCCAGGCGCAGGGCGCGACGTTGGCCCTGGACATCGGCACAAATACGGAGGTCTGCCTGGCGTGCGGCGAGACGCTGACCAGCGTGTCGTGCGCGTCCGGCCCGGCCTTCGAGGGGGCGCACATCTCGTGCGGGATGCGGGCGGCGGCCGGGGCCATCGAGCGCGTGCGGCTGGATGGAGACCGGGTGCTCTGTCAGACCATCGGGGGAGCGCCGCCGGCCGGGCTATGCGGCTCTGGCCTCCTGGACGCGGTGGCGGAGATGCGCCGGGCCGGCGCCCTGGACCGTACCGGCCTCCTGAGCGATCACCCGCGCGTGCGCGAACGAGAGGGCCGGCGCGAGTTCGTGCTGGTGAGAGAGGACGAGGCCACGGGCCAGCCGGCCATCGTCATCACCCAGCGGGATGTGCGGGAGCTACAACTGGCCAAGGGGGCCATGCGCGCCGGCATTCAAGTACTACTGACAGCGCACGGTCTGGCGGAAGGGGACCTCGAGCGGGTCATCATCGCCGGGGCCTTTGGGACCTATATTGACGTGGCGAGCGCGATCACCATCGGCATGCTGCCGGCGTTGCCCCTGGACCGCTTCCGGCAGGTGGGGAACGCCGCCGGCACCGGCGCGCGACTGGCCTTGATCTCACGCGAGCAACGCGCCCAAGCCCAGGCCATCGCCGAAAGGGTGCGCTACATCGAGCTGGCCAGCGTCCCAGACTTTGCCCGCATCTTTGCCCAGGCGATGGAACTGGCCTGAAAACTGGCGTTCATAAGCGCAGACCGCCGACGGCTGACCGCAAGCGTCATGGCCGTCGGCGGTCGGTCGTCAGCGAGCCTACTCAGTCGGTCAGCAGGTTGCCCAGGGCAATGGAGACCATCTTCACCTCGTCGGAGCCGCTGCGGGAGGGCGTGACCAGCGGGACCCGGCCGCCCACCACGATGGCCGCCATCTCGCTCCTGGCAAAGTAGGTGAGCGACTTGACCAGCACGTTGCCGGCCTCGATGTCCGGGGTGATGAGGATGTCGGCCTGGCCGGCCACCCGGCTCTCGATGCCCTTTTTCTCAGCCGACTGGGCGGAGATGGCGTTATCCAGGGCCAATGGTCCGTCCACGATGCCGCCCTTGATCTGGCCGCGCTCGGCCATCTTGCTCAGGCTGGCAGCGTCCACCGTGGCCGGCATCTTGGGGTTGACGTTCTCCAGAGCGGTGAGGATCGCCACCTTCGGCTGCTCGATCCCCAGGGCCTGGGCCACGTCAATGGCGTTCTGGACGATCTCCACCTTCTGGTACATGGTGGGGGCAATGATGACGCCGGGGTCGCTGACGAAGATGAGCCGGTCCAGGCCCGGCACCTCAAAGACAGCGATGTAGGTGAGGGCTTTGCCGGTGCGCAGGCCGTGCTCTTTATCCAGGGCCGGGACCAGGATCTCGGCGGTCTCCATCTTGCCTTTCATGACCATGTCGGCCTTGCCGGCGTTCGCCAGTTCCACCGCCTTGCGCCCGGCCCCTTCGATGGTCGGCTCGTGGATGATCTCCATGTCGCTGATGTCTATGTTGTGCTGGCGGGCCAGTTCTTGAATCTTGAACACGTCGCCGATCAGGGTACACCGGGCGATGCCGATGTCCTGGGCGTGGCGGGCCGCCCACAGGGACTCGTACTCGTGAGCGGCGGCGATGGCAACACGTCGGGGGCCACGTGCTTTGGCCGCCTCGATGATCTCAGCAAAGGTTTTGATAGGCATACATCCCTCCTAAATCAGCTTCTATCTGCACGCTCCGCGTCCGCGTCCGATTAACCTGGCGGTTTGAGGCCGGCAGTTACGCGGGCAGAACCCGGCGAGGGATACCGGTTGTCTCGCCGGTGAGTCTGGTCTGGGCATTGCCCGGTTGTCTGCCGGGCGTTGCCGGGGGCACCTCGGGCAGAGCGCCGGTGACCACAGCCTCGAAAGCGTTGGCCGGGGTGAATACCCCCTCGATGCCGGCTTCGCCCACCACCACCACGTGACGCGGCCGGTGCGGTGACAGGATCAACTCCACCCCTTCCCGCACGTCGGCCTCCGGCGGCACCACCTGGACCGGGGCCAGCTCCAGTTCGCCCAGGTTGAGGCCGGCGGCTCCCCGGTGTTCAAGGGCCACCCTGATCGCCAGTTCCCTGGTCAGGAGGCCCAGGGGTTGCCGGGGACCAGCCACCACAACGATGCTGCCCACCTCCTGGTCCAGCATCCGGGCCAGAGCCTCGGTCAACGGTGTGCCCGGCGGGGCCGAGACCACGCCCCGGCTCATGAAATCACTGATCTTGCGCACATCGTCTCCACTGCTCGCGGCGGGTCTGCCAGGCCCAGGCCTGACTGGGTGACCCGCCACTCACCAGCGCGGGGTCGCAGACCCCGCGCGAGCATAAGAGGGTGTGCCCCTCGCTCGCGGCGGGTCTGCCAGGCCCAGGCCTGACTGGGTGACCCGCCACTCACCAGCGCGGGGTCGCAGACCCCGCGCGAGCATAAGACCCTCGCTCGCGGCGGGTCTGCCAGGCCCAGGCCTGACTGGGTGACCCGCCGCCCACCAGCGCGGGGTGGCACACCCTGCGCGAGCACAAGATAGCCGCCGGCGCGGGGTCGCAGACCCCGCGCGAGCAGGAATCTTTGACTTGCGGGAGGGTAATTACAGGCGACGAAAGTCTTCCACGCCCAGGACGAATACCGTAGCCCCACCCACCTGCACCTCCACCGGCTGCGGCACATAGAACTCGCCCGGTTCCAGGATCGGCGGCAGGGGTGTGACATATTGCTTGCGCGCCGAGCAGGTGGCCTGAATGATCCGCATCACCCCAGGCAACTCTCCATCTTCCACCCCCACAAGCACGGTAGCATTGCCTTCGCGCAGGAACCCGCCGGTGGTGCTGATGAGCGTGGCCCGGTAGCCGGCCGTCATCAGTTCATCCAGCAAGTTATTGGCATCATCCTCTTGCACGATAGCCAGGATCAGTTTCATCGAGATGCCCCCTTAACTGGCAGCCTCTGGCATACTTGTTGCCAGATTTGCCGTTCCACCGCCGCCAGGGACTGGGTGGCATCCAAGATCACCCAGCGCCCGCCAGCGGCGGCCATCTGCCGGTAGCCTTCCCGCACCTGATGGTGAAAGGCCAGCTCCTCCTGTTCAAAGCGGTCCCAGTCCGGCAGGCCGGCCAGCAACGCGCCCTGCCGTTTGCGGCGCAACCCCTCTTCCGTGGGCAGGTCCAACAGAAACGTCAGGTCAGGGACCAGCCCCCCCGTGGCAAAGTCCAACACCACCTGCAATGCTGCCAGGTCCAGCCCCCGACCATAGCCCTGATAGGCCAGGGTCGAATCGGCGTAGCGGTCACAGATCACCACCCTGTCGGCGGCCAGATGCGGTCGAATGGCTTCGACCACGAACTGGGCGCGGGACGCGGCAAAGAGCAACGCTTCGGCCCGGGGCGAAAGCGGCACATCGGCCGCGTGCAGGAGGATCTCCCGGATGCGTTCCCCCAGGGCCGTGCCGCCGGGTTCCCGGAGCAAGACCACCGGGTAACCTTTCGCCTGTAGCCGATGAAACAACACCTGGGCCTGGGTAGTCTTGCCACAACCCTCTGGCCCCTCGAACGTGATGAACAGGCCCACAACACCCCCTATAGCGCGTAGAGCATTACCGTCATCAGGGCCACCACCAGCCAGTGCGCCGCGATGGGGCCGGCCAGGTTGTCGGTGCGCCACCGCAACAGGCTCAGGAGCGTGCCGCCGAGCAGCACCACCAGCAGCGCGCCGACGTAACCCAGGAGATAGCAGGCCCCCGGTGGCAACAGGGGCAGCGCGACAGATTGCTGGCTCACGGCATCCCAGGCGATAACCAGGTGCCAGCCGCAGAAGATGAGATTGGTGCTCAGGATGCCGCGCCAGAGACCCAGGGCCCGCGTGAAATCCCGTTGCAACAGCCCCCGGAAAAGGAACTCCTGGAGCAACACCGTCACGATGGGCACGCGAACCAGCAGCTCCCACCAGAGCCGGGCCTGGGACATCCCGGTGATGGCCGGGTAGCGCACCGGGTCGGCCAGGAGAAATGGAAAGACGAAAAAGAGCAGTGGTCCGGTCGCCAGCCCCAGTCCCAGCAGCACGCCCCACAGCGCGCTGTTTACCAGTCCCCGCCGCTGCACCCCCAGGCCCGGCAACTCATGCCGGCGGCAGAGGATGAACCAACCGCCCAGGACGATGAGCAATACCAGGGCAGCCAGGTCGTACAGGGCGCGGTCAAAGCCGCCCCCCACAACCAGCAGGTCCGCCAGGTTGGCATAGATCAGCAGTAACGCGCCCCGGGCGACGGTGCGCCATAGCAGACGATGGCGGGCCGGGCCTCGCTCACCGGTCACGCTTATCGGTTCGTTCATCATCGCTGGCAAAGATCTGAACCCGGCGGTGCGGCTCTTTGCCCCGGCTGCGACTGCTCACACTATACCGCTCGGCCAACTGGTGCTGAAGACGCCGGATATAGGCGTTCTGCGGGGACAGTTCGATAGGGCGCGAACCGGCCAGGACCTGGGTGATGGCCTCTTCCGCCTCCTGCAAGGCCAGGGTTACCGGGTCCGGTCGGGCTGCCAGGCCAAAATAATCCGTCAAAAAGTGCTCCATTTGCAGTTGGGTGTTGCTGCGCAGCACATAGACGGCAATGCCCTGGGCTTCCGCCACGCGGATGGTCTTGGGCCGCTTGCGATAGTAGGCCCGCGAAGTCAGCACCACATCGGCCTGTTCTAATGTTCTCACTATTTTGATGGGCACTTCCAGGTCATGGGCGGCCTGCTCCAGCAGGTTCTGGCTCACGCCAAAGGTATAGATCGGCACGCGGGGCATGGGACCGGCGGGCTGGGCCTCCCGGGCCAGACGGGGAGTCTCGGCGGCAGCCGGGGCCAGGGCGGCCGGGCCACTGATAACCTGGCCGGTCTCCTCATCCCGATAGCGCAGTTCGGCGGCGATGGGCCGGCCGCGCAGGATGTTGTCCACGGCCTCGGCCACGTTGTGGTGCACGGCCAGCCGGTCCCAGTCTATGATCTCCACCACCACGTCGAAAGTGGGTGGGGCCTTGCGTTCCAGCACGGTCTTCTGGGTGCCGCGCTGCCGGGCCACCTCATCGCTCAAAGTGACGGCCTGGATGCCCCCCACCAGATCCGCCAGGGTGGGATTGAGCATGACGTTCTCCAGGCTGTTACCGTGGGCGGTGCCCACCAGTTGCACGCCGCGCTCGGCGATGGTGCGGGCGGCGGCGGCCTCCAACTCAGTACCGATCTCGTCAATGACGATGACCTCCGGCATGTGGTTCTCCACCGCCTCGATCATCACCGCGTGCTGAAGGGCCGGCGTCACCACTTGCATCCGTCTGGCCCGGCCGATGGCCGGGTGCGGGATGTCGCCGTCACCGGCGATCTCGTTGGAGGTATCCACGATGACCACCCGCTTGCGTTCGGCCAGGACCCGGGCCGTCTCGCGCAGCATGGTGGTCTTGCCGACGCCGGGCTTGCCCAGCAATAAAATGCTGCGGCCGCTCTCCACGATGTCGCGGATGATGTCTATTGTGCCGTAGACAGCCCGGCCCACGCGGCAGGTCAGCCCGATGATGCGCCCCTGCCGGTTGCGGATGGCGCTGATGCGGTGCAGGGTCCGCTCGATGCCGGCCCGGTTGTCGGCGTTGAACTCGCCGATGCGGCTCACCACATAGTCCAGGTCCTCGGCCGTCACGTCTTGATCGGAAAGGATCACTTCCCGGTCCAGGAAGCGGGCTTCTGGCAGCCGGCCCAGGTCCAGCACCACTTCCAGCAGGTTGTCGCGCTCCTCATCGGCTTCCAGGGGCGCGCGGATGCGCGGCGGCAAGACTTCCAGCAGGGCATCCAGGTCGTCGGTGATACGCTTGAACGGGCCGTTCGCAACAAATTCGTTCAAGTTACCTGTCCTTGTAGATAGCGATGGATCTGTTCCATGTAACGGGTGAATTCTGCCCGGATCGGCTGCACGCTGGCATAGACGAGTCGCTCATCAATGGTATCGTACTCGTGGACCAGGCGGTTGCGGATCGCCGTGGTGGGGGCCAGGGACTCGGCAAAGTCCGGCGACAGCACGCCCGCCTTGCCCAGAGCGATAAACGATGAGTAGTCTAGGGTCAGTTTCTCTTCAAGAGCCAACCTGTCGAGCACGGTAGACCTCTCCTCTCAGGAATGCCTCGATGAACGGGCCTTGTAATCGTCGGAAGCGCGCCGTATCAATGAAGCGTTTCCAGGCCCGGAACCGAAAGCGGTCGAAGGTGCCCGGCTCGCGCTCGTAGAGGGGCCGGCCATCACGCGCCGCCTGGTAGCACAACGACGGATTGGCCTGGTTCAGGATAATCACATCGAGGTCGGCCCGGCGCAGGGCGTATACCAGGTCCCGGATCAAGGCCAGCTCCCGCGCCGGTTCCACCGGGTACTCGTCCACCAGGATACCCAGGTCCAGGTCGCTATCCGGTCGTGCCATGCCCGTGGCCTGGGAACCAAAGAGCACGACCAGGGAGACCCCATGACGGTGGCACACGTCGGCCAGGGCCAGCTCGTTCACGTCTGTTCTCCCCCCGCTGGGGCCGTCGCCGGGGCCGCCGGGGTGGTGGGAGCCGGCTCCAGGACCTCTTTGATGACCGGCCGGCGGCGCGGCTCCGGGGCGCGCGCCCAGGCGACGGTATGCCGGACCAAGAGGGCCTGCGCGCCCACGTGCTGGAACCCGGCCCCTTCCAGCAGGCCGGTCACCCAACTGCCGTATTCGGGCACCAGGACGGTCAAGGTGCGCAGCGGGTCCAACCCGAAGCCCGGCAGCAACGCGCTCAGGGCCGGGCGGGCTTCGGGATGGGCCAGGAGCCATAGCCGGGCTTCGGCTGTCCCTTCGGTCACGCGGAAACAGCCCTTGATCTCGCCGGCCACGATGAGCACATAGGCCCGTGGCCCGTTGCCCAACCAACGCCGGCCCGTAGGTCGCCAGTCCCGGCTGGTCAACCCCTCGGATTGCTGAACGATGGCCGGGGCCAACGCCCGGTACAGGCTATGCAGGCCCCAGGCATCGGCCCCACGTTGCGGGCGTAGGGTGCCCGACGGCGGCTCGCTGGGGGGCGCGGCCGCCGGGCCCGGCGCGCGTTGCCAGAGCAGGTCGCGGCTATAGAGCACGAATCCGGCCCGGCGCAAGGGGTCCACCATCTCGTCCTGCTCATCCAGGCGGGCAAAGACGCGCAAGACGCCCTGGCGGCCGGCCTCCTGGCACAACCGTTCCAGCAGCGCTTGCCAGAGAGCGGTGATGGTATCGTCGCTCGCATCGGCGGGGCCGGCCAGGTAGACCACGTCCCACTTGTCGCGGCGGGGCCGGGGGCGGGCGTAGATCAGGGCCGGCCCATGGGTGTCGCTCTCGCCGAGCAGGCCATAGCCGGCCACCCCCCAGGGTAGAAACCCGGCCCAGGGGGGCCGGCGCGCCGGCGCCGACAGGCCGTCGGTGCTCAGGAACAGCTCGCGTCTGGGCTGACCCCGGCCCGTCAGCAGGTCGCCGGGCAGCAGCGGGCGGATGGTGAGATTCGTCATGGTCTCTGCACCTGGATCCTACTGCTGGCACATGGTCAGGAAACAGGCGTGAAAGCGCGCGTCGTCCGTCAGCTCCGGGTGGAAGGCGGTAGCCAGCAAATGGCCTTGTCGGACGGCCACGATCCCGCCGGTGTCCGGCAGGCGGGCCAGCACGTCCACGCCTGGCCCCACGCGCTCGATGAGGGGGGCGCGGATAAAGACGGCGCGGAACGGCGGCGGGCCAAAGGCCGGCACGTCCAGGTCCGCCTCAAAGCTATCCACCTGCCGGCCGAAGGCATTGCGACGCACAGTGATGTCCATGGCCCCGACGAGGGGCTGGCCGGGCGCGCCGTCTGTTGCCTGGCGAGCCAGGAGGATCAGGCCGGCGCAGGTGCCCCAGATCGGGAACCCCGTGCGGGCCAGGCGTTGCAGCGGCTCCAGCAGGCCATAGGTCACGGCCAGCTTGCCGATGGTGGTGCTCTCGCCGCCGGGCATGATCAGGCCGTGCAGGCCGGTCAGGTGGGCTGGCAGGCGCACCTCCACCGCCTCCGCGCCCAGCCGGCGCAGCATCTGCTCGTGTTCGATAAAGGCCCCTTGCAGGGCAAGTACGCCGATGCGGGTCATCGAATCCTACGTTGGCCTCGCCTCCAGAATGATCTCGCCGTACCTCTGAAAATCGGCGGGGTTGTATGTGACTAGCCGCCTGGCAGTTCAGGGGGTTCCAAAACCTCCAAACCCCGGTCGCGGCTGACCCGACCGCGCAAACGGATCGCTCTCATGGCACTCATCGGTATGCCTCCCTATTCTCGCAGCCGCAGCTCGTTGGACGCAAAAGTCTCGGCTGAGGGGCAAGGAATCAAGCATAGACCGCTTCTGGCATTCGCACATAACGATCCGGCTCTTGCTCATGCCGATAAATGGCAAAAAACCGCTGTTCGATGTTCTTGAGGACCACGGCATCATAGTATACCATCCCGCAATCCAGACATACTTCAACCGGCGTGTTGGGAACGAGCAGATACTCACCCTGGTGACTATAGAGATACTCGATCCGCCGCTCTTCATACCGATCACTACCGCAGAAATTGCAACGAACCTTGTTCATGGTCTTTCTCCTCGTGTCCAGGGATCAACGAACTTGGGAGGGCAAGGGATGTAGATGGTAATCAATGCGATTCTGTCGCCACGCCAGCCGCAGACCACATGGATCGGTATATCCTTGGCAAAACCAACTACCAAACAGCTTGCCCCACGCCCAGTATCAGGATACTGTTCGAGTATTTCACTGCTCAGGAGGGCTTCTTCTACCTGAGCGATGGTCAGTCCCTCTGCTTTGCGCTCAATATCTGCATGAAGGGTATACACATACTGGTTGTCGCGTATGCGGACCTTGATGTCGCTAATGTCCATTGGTCACCCTCAACACCGCAGCCGCAGCTCGTTGGACGCGACAAAGCCCAGGCTCTCGTACAGTGGCCGGCCCAGCTCCGTGGCGTGGAGGGCAAACACACATATCCCATCGGCGCGCAGGTGCTCCAGGACGGCGGTCATGATGCGCCGCGCCGCCGGTGCTCTGGCTCCACCCCAAAGGGCAGGTTCATGATATAGCCGATGCGCCCCGTGGGATTGCCAGGGCCTGGCGGGTGCTGGTCTATGACACAACCCGCGCTGGCGACCACGTGGCCATCCAGCGTTTCCACGACCCAGCCCTGGTACTCGCCCGACGGGATCGCCTGGGCGAAGTAGGTCATACAGGCTGCATCGGACCGGTCCAGAGCGGCGATGTCCGTCACCCCTATGCTCTCGAACATGCGCCGGCGCAGGCGCACCACCTCGGCCAGGTCCGCGATGGTCGCTGGTCGCAGGGCGTACTCGCTCACCAGCCGCGCCCGGCCAGCAGCTCGGTCACCGGGATGCTGGCGATCTCCAGGCCGGGCATGGCCTCGCCCAGGCCCCTGGAGACCTCGGCGATGATGGCCGGGTCGCGGAAGTGGGTGGTGGCCTCCACGATGGCCTTGGCCCGCCGGGCCGGGTCGCTGGACTTGAAGATGCCAGAGCCGACAAAGACGCCATCCATGCCCAACTGCATCATCAGGGCGGCGTCGGCGGGCGTGGCGATGCCGCCGGCGGCAAAGTTCACCACCGGCAGGCGGCCCAGTTTCGCCGTCTGCACCACCAGCTCGTAGGGCGCGCCCATCTCTTTGGCGGCGTGCATCAGCTCTTCCGGGGCCATGTTCTGGAGGCGCCGGATCTCGCCCAGCACGGCCCGGGCATGGCGCACAGCCTCCACCACGTTGCCGGTGCCAGCCTCGCCCTTGGTGCGGATCATGGCCGCCCCCTCGCCGATGCGCCGCAACGCCTCGCCCAGGTTGCGGCAGCCGCAGACGAAAGGCACTTTGAACTGGTGTTTGTCAATGTGGTGCTCCTCGTCGGCCGGCGTGAGGACCTCGCTCTCGTCAATATAGTCCACGCCCAGGGCCTCCAGCACTTGCGCCTCCACAAAGTGCCCGATGCGGCACTTGGCCATCACCGGGATGGTCACGGCGTCCATGATGCGCAAGATCAATTCCGGGTCGCTCATGCGGGCCACGCCGCCCTGGGCACGGATGTCGGCCGGGACACGCTCCAGGGCCATCACCGCGCAGGCCCCGGCCTCCTCGGCGATCTTCGCGTGCTCCGGCGTCACCACGTCCATGATCACGCCGCCCTTGAGCATCTGGGCCAGGCCCACTTTTACCGTCCAGGTTCCAGTTTCCTTTTCCATCTCAGATCCTCCTTGACCTGGATTGCGGATGGCAGATTGCGGATTGTGGATTGCAGATTGCAGATTGCAAATTGCAGATTGCAAATTGCAAATGGCACATGGCAAATGGCAAATGGCAGACTGCGTAATCAGATTCCGAAATCCGCATTCTCCATTCCCCATTCCGCACTCCGCATTCCGCATTCCCCATTCCGCAATAGCCGGTCTTATTCTATACCAAAAGCGGGGGGTTTGCAAGGAGTTTGTAATAGGTTAGAGGGGCAATACCTTCTGGTCTGGCCCATTGTACCCCAACCTGCGGGAGGGCAGGCAGTCACTGCTTATCCAAAATATGGCGACTTGGTGAGGAGCCAACGACGCACCGTGGGTCGAAAGGTCTTGATCAGGTGCAGCCGATACCCCAATGCCGCCCGGGTGTCGCGGATATAGTCCTCCAGGGTACGCTGTTGGTAGCGCAGCAACCGCTGGCTCTCTGTGGTGTCCAGCCAGTCCACGCCGTAGGGGGTGGTGGCAAAGGCGCGATCCGGCAACATGCCCACGCCGGTGGCAGAGAGCACTCGTGCCACCAGATCGCGGTAGTAGAACTGGCAGCGAGGCCCGCCACCGATGAGCAGGGTCTTGCCCCACGCGGCCGGGCAGTCCAGGGCATTGGCGATGGCCAGCCCCACGTCGCGGGTGTGCACGTACTCGATACGATTGCTGAGGGGCACATCGAACATCCCCGGGTCGAGGATCAGGCGCACCGGCAACGCTGCTGCCAGCCGCAAGATCATCCAGTCCAGGCCGGAGGCCCTGACCAGCTCTTCACACTCGACTTTGTGCTGGGCATAGTGCTCCACCGGCCGGAGCGGGTCATGGACGGTACGGGGCGGCGGCTGATCCTGGGTCCGGCCGTAGACGTGGACGGAGGAGATGAAGATGAGCCGGGGTGGCTGCGGCAGGGCACGCATGGCCTCCAACAGGTTCCGGGTCCCGCCCACGTTGATCTCCCGCGCCCAATCCGGGCGTTCCTCACTGGCCACGCCGATGGAGGATAGCCGGGGGAGCACAAAGGCCATATGCACCACGGCGTCCTGATCGCGCACGGCCGCGGTCACGTCATCCGGGCGCCGCAGATCGCCCCACATGGTCTCGATCTGACCGACCAGGCGGCTCGCCATCTCCTCATTCCGCCGGGTCTGCAAATCAAAGCAGCGCACGCGATGCCCATGCCTGACAAGCTCTCCCAACGTGCTGGTGCCAATATTGCCGAAAGCACCGGTCAACAAGATTCTCATTGTCCTTTCCTCCCCTTAGTACACTGGCCCCCCCGCAGGTTAGAACGGGGCTGGTGTGCCCAAACCTGCGGGAGGGTAGGAACGTCCCCCGATCACGAATGCTTTAGAGCGGCAGGGTGATGATCCGCTCCGGGGGCAACACGGCGTTGGCCCAGCCGGCCAGCTTCATCAGCACTCCGCCCTTGAGCAGGCTGCCGGGGTTCAGGCCAGCTTCCAGCCGGTCGTTGGAGGCAAACTGCCGGGCCTGTCTATCCCGGTTGGCCTCCAGCTTGCGCACCAGGCCCCGCATCAAACGCTGATACTGTTCTGCGGCAGGGCGACCATCGCCCTCGGCGGCGACGAGAGCCTGCACGACCAGGCGGGCACTGAGGGCCGCGTTGTCCATGCCCAGGCCCCGGCGCGCGTCTACCAGATTGGCCGCGTCGCCCACGAGCAGCACCCGTCCTGAACCCAAAAAGACGCCACCGGTAAGGGGCGACGAGAACCCTTCCTTGCGCACGATCTCGCCCCGAAACCCATACCGCGCCTGAATATAGGCGAAAAAGCGGTCGGCATACTCGCGGGGGCAACGGTCCGCCGCCGTGCCGATGACCCATTGGTCATCCTTCAGGTAGGCCCAGGCAAACATCTGCGGGCAAAAGTCCCGGTTATAGACCATGTAGAGCGTGTGCGGGTTCAGCGTGGTCTCGCCCACGCAGTAATAGTTGACCGTGCCGCCGCTGGCCCGGGAGCCAAAATCGGCGGGGCGCAGTTGTTTGCGGATCCGGGAGTACAGGCCATCGGCGGCGATCAGATAGCGTGCCCGAACCAGTCGCTCCTGGTCAGTCTGGAGACGCAGAGTCACGCCAGCATCCTCCTGGTGAAAGTCCAGCAGGCGAGTCTGATCTTGAAAGTTGGCCCCGGCCTCCGCAGCCAGGCTGTTGAGCCAGCTATCGAGGGTGGAACGCCAAAAGTTGAGCATCTTCATCCGGCCATGGAGCGCGCGCCCGCTGGGTGTGACGATCTCGACCTGATATAGCTCGTTCCGGCAGAGCCTGTCCGGGGGTATCCTGGCCCCGATGAGCTTTTCAAAATAGGGGAACTGGATGCCGGAGCAGGATTTGTTCCGGGGCGTCTTTTTCTTTTCGATGAGCAGGGTGCGAAACCCCTGCCGGGCGGCGAGTCGGGCCGCCACGGAGCCGGCGATCCCACCCCCCACCACGACCACGTCGTATTCTTCCATGATCATTTACCTCCAAGTTATCACGTGTCACGGTTCACGTTTCGCCATCCCATGCAAGAACAGCTCCACCAGCACCGGCACCACGGCGTCGAAATCCAGGGGACGCACACGCCGGGCCTGCAATAGCTCCTGGGTGATGATAAAGATGAGACACATACCCACCAACGCTTCTGTCACCACCCGGGCATCCAGGTCTCGGAACGCGCCTGCGGCGATGCGCTGCTGCACATAACCCTGGAAGGCCGGCCCGATCTGCTCCTCCAGACGCAGGTACACCTGCTGGCGCACGTCGTCATCCACAGACTGGATGGCGCCCAGGAACAGGCGCAGGTAATCCGCGTACTGCTGCCCCATCGCCAGGGCCGCCCGCAGGGCCTGACTCAGGATGGTCGCATCATCATCGCCCAGGCTCTCCGCATCTCTGGCGATCTCCAGGAATAGCGAGACGGTAGGCTGGGTAAGCACGGCCACCAGCAAGTCTTCCTTGCTCGCAAAGTAGAGATAGATAGTGCCCTCGGCAATGCCAGCCTCCTGGGCGATCTCTTTGGTGGTGGCCTGGTGAAAGCCCTTCTGGGCAAAGACGCGCGCAGCGGCCTCAATGATCTGGGCACGACGCTCGGCCAGACGCCGCATCTTGCCCAGGTCTTTGTACCGGGGCCGGTGCTGGCGAATGAGGTCTCGGGCCAGGGTCAGAGCCTCGCCCTCGGTAGCTGTGGCCTGGAACTCGATGCGCAGGTCGTCGGTTCGGTCCAGACCATAAAGGTGAAGGGCCACGCGCCGGCGCAGGTTATCCGCGTGTCCCACATAGACCACCTGGCCGGCCGGGTCCTTCAACAGGTAGACGCCGGGCTGCGCGGGCAACGAGGCCATCTGGCTCGCCAACGCCGGTTCGATCATCGGCTGCTCCTCTCGTCTCCTTTATGAGTGCTCGCTCATTATACTGAGTATTCACTCATTTGTCAAGGGCCAGCCATTGACATCCGTGCGTGATTAAACGCATGAGAGCACTGCCCCACTCCCCATTTCGCGGCCCTTCGGGGAGGGAAAGAATGCCCCGTAGGGGTTTTCTCCCTCCTTGTCCCTTCCCTGACAGAAGTTGTGCATGGATGTCAGTTGGGGAACCTTTGACAGCGGGGAACGAATGTGCTACACTTGAGCGGCCAGAAATGAAGGTGAGGTAAGCACATGGCCGAACGCAAGTTTCGGGGGAACATCACGCCGGGGGACCTGGCCGAAGCCCTGGTGACGCAGTTCAATCGCGGCGATTACCGGGCGCACAAGGTCGGACGCGGGACGCAAGCGGTGGTGCAGATCAGCACCAACAGGCGGATCCGAGGGGAGCCGGATACCGCCATTACCGTGACCATCGCACCCACTGAGGAGGGGGTGAAGGTGGACATGGGCGAACCCCAGTGGTTGGAGGTGGCCGCCGATCTGGTGCAGACCGGCCTGGGCGCGCTCATCAACCCCTGGTCCCTGGTTCACCGGGTGGACGACGTGGCACGCAATGTGCAGGACCTGAACCTGCCCCAACAGATCTGGACCGCAGTGGAGCAATACGTCAAGACCGTGGGCACGCGCCCGGCCTTGCCGCCGGAGCCGACCATGGTCACCTGCCCGTATTGTCGCACCGGCAACCAGATCGGTGAGGGGCGTTGCGTGGCCTGCGGCGCGCCCCTGGGCGATGTGCAGCCGGTGCGGTGCCCCTCGTGTGGCCGACTGCTGGCGGCCGGCACGGCTCAGTGCCCCCAATGCGGCGAACGCCTGGCGACATAAACCCGACCGCCGACTAACGACCGCCAACCAACGACCGCCGACCGCCCCGAGATCACGCCAGGGCAAAGACCTCCACTTGGCCGGATTCCGCGTCCAGGTAGAGCAAGCGATGGCGCAGCAACTCCCCGCGTCCCGTCAGGAACTTGATGACCTCCTGCACCTGCCAGGCGGCCACCATCATGGGAGTGGCAGCCGGGTTGCCCCACCGGCTCTCGATGCCGCGCTCCGGCACGGCCCCGGCGCCATAGATGGCCCGCAGGCCCGTGTCGCCGGGGAACACCGTGGTGACCTGCCCCACGTACCCGGCGATGGCCCCATGCACCATGGGGATGCCCAGCGCCGCCGACGCTTCCTGGAGCGTCAGGCGCAGGGGGATGGTATCCAGGGCATCCGCCACGATCTCGGCGCCGGCCAGCAGAGTCGGCAGGTTTTCCGCCGTTGCCAGGACCGGATGGGCCGTCACCTGTACCGCGCTGTTCACCAGGGCCACCCGGTCCCGGGCTGCCAGGGCCTTGCTCCGGCCCAGCGTCTCCTCCGTGCACAGAAGTTGCCGGTTCAGGTTGTTCTCCTCGAAGGCATCGCAATCCACCAGGATCAGGTGCCCCACGCCCATCCGGGCCAGCCCCTCGATAATCCAGCCACCCAGCCCCCCACAGCCCACCACTGCTACCGTGGCCTGCAACAGGCGCAGTTGGCCGTCCCAGCCCACCGTGCCCAGATTGCGGACATAGCGGGCCGGCAGGATACGCATCGTCAACGCCGCCATCTCCACCTCACGCACCGATGTGCCGCACTCGCGGGCCAGAGCGTGGGTGTCCGCCAGGGACAGCAGGCGAATATCGCCGGCTGGCCGGGCCATCTGCTCCAGGCGCATCGTCAGGTCCATCATCACCTCCAACTGGAAGCTAGTTGCTGGAAACTGGTCAGCTACGAGCAACCAGAGTATACATCGGGCCGGGTACTCTGGCAAGGCCGGGCAGGATCGGATATAATACGTGCCGTACATGGATAGCCTTGATGGAGCGAACGAAGGCATGGCCGAAAAAGACCGTTTCACCCCTCCCTGGACCGAGTCTCCCCCGCCACCTGGCTCGTACCGCGCGCTCCTCAAATGGGGCAGCCCCACGGAGTTCAAGCACCCCAACCGCCGGCTGTAGGAGTGAGGGAAGCAAGTGCGAGCCTATGGCTTTGTTGACTGGTCAGGTGACACTGGTTTCAAATTTGCTCTCGGATCTTCGTCTCACCTCGTTCTGAGCCTGGTATCCAGCACAGACTATGCCGGGTTGCGACAAGGACTCATCCGGCTGAGAGCACAACTGGGGTTGCCGCAGGCGTTCGAGTTCCATTTCGCTCGCAACTCTCAGGTGGTGCGAACCGCGTTCTTCGCCACCCTACCACACTTTGCCTGGGAGGGGGCTTTGCTGATGGTGGACAAACGCCGCTTATCCGTGGAGTTTGCCAGGATGCACACCCCGTCTTTTTACGGTCTCTTCCTGGCGCAATTGCTGGCTCGCGCTCCCCTGGATTTGCTGACAGTCAAACGAATTCTTGTAGACAGTGAGGTGAAAAACAGTCCGTTGATACGCAACCTGCGGGTGGTCACTTCCCCGGTGCTGTTAGCCCGTGGGTTGAAGCAGACTCCCAAGGTACGCGGGGAGCCAGCGCGCCGTTGGGATGGCTTGCAGGTGGCGGACATGCTGGCCGGGGCAATGGTAACGCGCGAGAATGGAGGTACAGATTACCTGCGGGGTCTGGGCAGGCACTTATGGGTCTATCACTATGAGGCCACCAAATAAAACCGCCTCGGCTATCCAGGTTGTGGTCCCTGACGGGACATTCAACCACCTGGCTCGCGCCCTACAGCCGGGCACTTGTTCGCCGAGGGGAAACGTTGGCCGCCTGGCTGCCGTGCACAGCAGCCAGTGGTCCGTTTTTTCGCCGGGGCCGGCCCTGGGGCCGCACAACCCGGTTCAGCTCCCGGCAGAGTGCCGAGAGGTCCCGGGTCACCCGGTTCGGATATATTGTAGCACGCTGTAGGCTGTGTGTCAACCGCGATTTGAGGAGGAGACTCACACGCGCGGGGCGCACCCCGTAGAACGAAAATATGCTGCGCGACCATGCTCGCGCGGGGTGTGCCACCCCGCGCCGGCGGCGGGTCAACCAGTCAGGCCCCCGGCCCAGGCCGGACTGGGTGGGCCTGGCAGACCCGCCGCGAGCAGTGGCCGGAGCGCTATTTACGAGAGAGAACAACATGCCCAAACGAGACCGTTTCACTCCCCCCTGGACCGAATCCCCTCCGCCACCTGGCTCATACCGCGCGCTCCTCAAATGGGGCAGCCCCACGGAGTTCAAGCACCCCAACCGGCGGCTGTACGAGCACATGAAGCAGGTCTTCGGCATGACCGATGACGACTTCCGGGTTCGCACGAACACCGGTGAGACGCCGGTGCGTGTAGAGCAACCGTGCCGCCTGTCGGCGGAGACGCTGGCCGGGCTGGCCGCCATCGTGGGGCCGGAGAACGTATCCACGGACGATGGGTCGCGCGCGGCCGTCTGCTACGGCAAGACGATGGTGGACGTGCTGCGTCTGCGGGCCGGGGTCATCGAGAACCCGCCAGATGCCGTGGTCCATCCCCGCCATGCCGACGACGTGCGCCAACTGGTGCGCTTTTGCGACGAGCGGCGCATCCCCATCGTGCCTTTTGGGGCCGGCTCCGGCGTAACCCGGGGCGCAGAGTGCGTGCGCGGCGGCATCTCGTTGAAGATGAGCACCCACATGCGCCGCATCCTGCGCCTGGATCCGGTGAACCAGACCGTGACCGTGGAGCCGGGCATCTATGGCCCGGCCCTGGAGGAGGCGTTGAACCAGGCCCCGGAACGCTTCGGCGCGCCGCACCGCTACACCTGCGGCCACTTTCCCCAGTCGTTCGAGTATTCGTCGGTGGGGGGCTGGGTGGTCACGCGGGGAGCCGGGCAGAACTCCACCTACTACGGCAAGATCGAGCACCTGATCCTGTCCCAGAAATACGTCACCCCGGTGGGCGACATCGTGACGGTGGACGTGCCGGCCAAGGCCACGGGGCCGGATATCGATCAAATCATGCTCGGCTCTGAGGGGACCTTCGGCGTGCTGGTAGAGGTCACGCTCAAGGTATATCGCTACCGGCCGGAGGCCCGCCAGCGGTTCAGCTTTGTCTTTCGAGACTGGGAGTCAGCAGTGGAGGCGTGCCGTGAGGTCATGCAGGGGGAGTTCGGCTTCCCGTCGGTGTTCCGGCTGTCGGACCCGGAGGAGACTGACGTGGCCTTCAAGCTCTACGGCGTGGAGGACGTGCCCCTGGCGGACACGCTCCTCACCCGGCTGGGCTACCGGCCGATGGAGCGCTGCCTGCTCCTGGGCCACACCGACGGCGACGCGGACTATGGACGGCTGGTGAAACGCAAGATCAAGGCCATCTGCAAACGGTACGGCGCGCTCTACACCACCGGCTATGTGACCAAACGCTGGGAACACGGCCGCTTCCGTGACCCGTACATGCGCGAAGACCTGGGCGATTTCGGGATCATATTGGATACGCTGGAATGTGGCGTGAGCTGGGCGAATTTGCACCGGGTCTGGGCCGGCGTGCGCCAGGTCTGCCACGCCCGGCCCCGCACCATCTGCATGACCCACGCCTCGCACTTTTACCCCCAGGGCGCGAACCTGTACTTCATCTTCATCGCCCGCATGGAGGGCCTGGACGAGTACCTGGCCTACCAGGCCAGCATCCTGGACGCGATCCAGGCGACCGGGGCCACCATGAGCCACCATCACGGCATCGGCCGGAGCACCGCCCCCTGGCTGGAGGGTCAGATCGGCACGAACCAGCTTGAGGTGTTCCGCGCCCTCAAGCGGCACTTCGACCCGCACAACATCATGAACCCCGGCGGCATATTGGCCCTGGATTTATGAATTAGGAATGTAGAATATAGAATGCGGAATGCGGCGTATGGCCCCCCATTCCGCATTCCGCATTCCGAAATCCGCATTCCGCATTCCGAAATCCGCATTCCGCATTCCGAAATCCGCATTCCGCATTCCGAAATCCGCATTCCGCATTCCGAAATGGAGGTGTGATGGAGTTCTCACCAGTTACAAGAAACGCGAACATCGAGCGCATGAAGCGTGAGGTATTCGACGTGCTCGTCATCGGCGGGGGGATCACGGGGGCCGGGGT
>Ga0209101_1000885_pt1 | contig 23924 bp, 17 predicted proteins | sample ConPoolayeCmetaG_FD_185481 | JGI IMG/M metagenome (GOLD analysis project Ga0209101, IMG submission 185481) | Hot spring microbial mat communities from California, USA to study Microbial Dark Matter (Phase II) - Cone Pool mat layer C metaG... ...
AAGGGTGACCCAGCCCAGGCAACCCTGGCGGCCACCTCCAGACCATCCATGGCGCAAATACCCGGCCTGTACCCCAAGTCGAAGTCATCCTCGCCCCGCTATGGATGCAAAAATATGACGGACACCCTAAATCATCCACAGGTGGCTTTCATCGCCGGGCAGCGGTGTCACCCGCATTAACTCGACTGTTGCGTCGCTGTGATGTATCTCAACCAGAACCGCTGTCCTGTCCCTCCCGTCGGAGTACCCGGCCGTAATGCGGGCGGCAAGCTCGATCTCATCGCGTGTCGGTTCACCTGGCACCAGCGTTGTGGGGCCAGGACACTCTATTGTGGTCAGGAGTACTCCCTGGACCCCGCAGTGCTTCAAATACTCGTTTTCACCCTCGTGCCGTCCGATGACCACTCTGCGCCCGGAGGGCAGGCGCAGGTGGCGCCCAACAGCGAGCAGTTGTACAAGCTCTCTGTTCAGTGCTCCCCTGCCTTCGGTCGGGTGGTTCAGGAAATCCTTCAGCCGCCGTGAGTAGTTGCGGTCAATCAAGTAACAACAACCTCCCGAGGGCTGGGCATAACCTGTGATACCCAGACGTGCAGCCAGTGCGATCTGTTCCTTGCGCCCCCGCCCTCCAATGCCGTACAATCGTTCCCGGTCCACCCATCCCCGCAGTTCCGGGATTGTAGGGGGCAGTAATCTGGCGGACAGGGGGCGCAGCAGATAACCGGTCAGCCCGCTCCGTCGCTCAATGGTAATGAGTGTCTCCTGCATCTGGCTTTTGGGCCGTTGCCCGACCACCTCACCAGTGAATACGAAGTGGTAACCGTGTTCTTCCATCCAGGCTTTGGCGTGTCGCAGCATGAATATCCGGCAGTCTACGCACGGGTTCATGCCCGAGCCGTACCCGTAGCGCGGGTTAAGTACAACTGATATGAATTCGTCAGATACATTTATGACCTCGAGAGGTACGTTGAGCAGGGCAGCCATCCGTTCTGCGTCGGTCGGTTCTGCAGGCTCCCGCCCAACCAGCCTGTTGCGCTCCGTGTAAGAAAAGCCGGTACGGAAATGGAGCGCAGTGACCTCGATCCCCTGGTCGAGCATAATGCGTATGGCCAGGGTGCTGTCCAGCCCTCCGGAAAGCAGGCCCACTCCTTTGATCTTGTCGCTCATATCCGGTTACCTGTGCGCTGTGACGAAAGCGATTGGGTCGAGATAACCATAGTAATTGGGATGGGCACGTGCCGGATCGTCGTCCCAGGTGTAGCCCACGCCAGAAATTTGCCGGTTACAGGTGCCCCGCGCGCCGGCAGTTCCCTCGGGGAATATGTGCGAGCCGTCGAGAAATGTGCGCATCTCCCAATGCAGATGGCTGTTCAGCCCCATATCGTGTACTGCGGCAATGATCTGCCCGCGCGCCACCGGCTGCCCTGGTTGGACCAGGGGGTTGCATACATGCCAATATACAGAGTATACTCTCTTCTCATCGGCCAGCAGGTGTTCTATCCCGATGATCTCTCCCTCGCTGCCGGCGTCGAGCACGAAGACCACCGTACCGTCGGCCACGGCATGGACGGGCACACCGCTGGCCCTGCCCCACACCACTTTATCTGCCTCATCCAGCGCGAAAAGGTCCACACCGGCGTGATAGAGCTGGTTGAACGGCACCCTGTCTCCGTTCACGTCGCGGAAGCAGTTGGAGCGATTCCCTTGCGCCGGGTTCTGAACTCCGTAACGTGTGTCAACTGCCAGTGGGCCTGTGACTCCCTGGACGTATGGTCCGTAAGCCCCAGCCGGCAGGAGGGGAAAATCGAAGACCGCAGCTACCGGAGGGGTGGGGTAGGGCACATAAGGGTTGGTGATGAGTGGATAGAGTATATCAGGATTGTGTTCCCACGCATAGACGCTGGCGATCAGACATAGCCCTGCTATCAGGGCACCGATAAATAGGGTGCGTCTGCACCCGCGCTCCTGCGGGGCAGTGATCATTTGTTGAGCACCAATCCCAGTGTCACAGCGACAAGTGCGCCTGCGAGGGAAGCCAGGAAATTCACCACATCATTATTCAGCCAGCGCCACCCCCGGTGAAGCCGTGTTTGCCGGCCACAGCGGTGGATCGTCCGTTCTGTTTCCTTGTGGCAGGTGTCGCACCAGTAGATGGCCTGAATGGTGGCGCCCAACAGGCTATCGGTCAGCGCACCGGCCATGCCTCCTACCGTACCAGCCATCAACAACATTGCGGCGCTTTTCAACGCCTCGCCGAGCAGCAGGGAACTAAGGCCCCCTATCGCTCCGATAAGGAATGCCCCGCCCAATGCGGCTACGTTTCCCTGCCAGGTGATACCACCAGAGGTACCCACCTCGACCTGCCGGCCGGTCGTGATCATACGGGGCGGGCAGCGGCCCAGCACACCCAGCTCGGTGGCCCAGGTGTCGGCATTGACGGCAGCGAGCGCGCCCACGCAGGCGATAAACCACATTTTATGCGTGCAGAGGGACGAGCCTGCTGCCAGGGCTGCTGCCAGGCCTCCGTTCGCCAGAGCCTGACCCAGGTCGCGCCGGTGGCCTTTAGCGAATTTCTCCGCCAGCGCCTCTTTGTCCGCGCTCCGGTAGAAAGAGAGCAGGCTGGAGGAAACGAAGAAGGCAATGAGCAGGATGCCCCATTCCCATCCCCCCAATCCAAAAATGAGCGTGCCGACGACGAGCGCGCCAAGTACGCCGCTTCCGCTGAGCGCGCCCCGGCGATAACCTGTCAGGCCGATGAGGAGTGAAAGGCAGAACCCGCCGACCAGCTCCAAAAAGTTCGGTGCACTCATCAGCGCCTTATGCTCCGTTGCCTGTGCTCAGACCGCCCCCAGGATATCAAGTGCTGCCTTCCAGATCAGTATCTGGATGAGCGCTGCTCCTCCCCACAGCAGATAACTGACCATTCTTTCACGACGGTATGCCAGCGCCCCCAATGTGCCGTTGCACAACAGGGTCGCCAGGCCGATCAGGGGGACGATAAAGATATTGCTGCGTGCCCCCAGTCTGTCAGGACTGCCGGTGACGCCAAAGTGGAGCGGCACTGTATCGGGCAGGGCCGGGAAATAGAAGCATAGCAGGCCCACCAGTGCCAGCAGGATAACGAAACTTGCCAGCATCATACCCAGCCCCAGCCTGTCTCGCCAGATAGCCCAGTGCGCAAAGCCGGGCAGCAGGGAACCCTGCTCTACAAGCTGAGTTGGGCCCATTTCCAGACGTTTACGTAGCGAGGCTAAAAAGCCCTCTTTGTCAGCGGGAGAAATGCCGTAACTGAGGCCAGGCGTGACAATGTAGACCTGTGCTCTTGGGGGAACCGTGGCGTAGAACAGGGTTTGACCCGCCCCCGCCACTTCCCCGTAGCCCACCCAGTGACCTGGCCACATGCCGCCGTAGAAGCGTATGTTGCCTTTAATCTCCTCGCCGGTCAGCACACGCTGAATCTGTGTGGTGGGAATGATCTGCTTGACTGCCCCCCACTGGATTACCAGCGCGTTCCGGTCGAGCATATACCTGGATCGGGCGAGGCCGTACAACCAGTACCCGATCAATACCAGGAGGAACAGGCTTATCAACACAGCCATGCTGATAACGAATGTTCCGATCGTCAGCGGTCGCTCAGTCGCCAGCAAGATCAGGCCGGTATCTATCAGGAGAATGAACAGCATCAGACCGCTACCGCTTATCAGGCCCTTGCTCTTTTGTGTCTTCCACTCCGTCAATGATGTGCTCCTCCTTGAGGTAGATGACTTCAGGCTACGCCATTTTGAAAGTGCCGCACCCAAAATGGGTATGCTTGCCTATATGTAAGATGGAAGCCAGTTCCAGATATGGCACTGCCTGGCGTGGGATACTGGCATAGGTTTGAGTGCCCATCCACAGACCAGGCCAGCCTTTCAGAGCTCTTTTGAGCGCTGAATTTGTCGGGATAATGGTCTTCGCCTCCTCCAGGAGGGTCTTGAGCGTATTTCGCTCCTCAGCAGGAAGCCATGCCCACACGTCGTCTGGGGCAGGGCGCTTACCGGGCACAAACAACGTCAGGCGAGCCACCAACGCATTCAGTACATCGTAAAGCGTGGGCTTCCCCGATCCCTCCAGCTCGAACGGGACGAGCCAGTGAATACGGCGTAGAGCACGCCTGGGCTCTGGCAAGAAACTTAACCCATCCGCCCACTGGATTGGAGTGGGTCGGTAATTCAGGTTCAGCTTTCCCTCAGCGACCACAGGTTCCCATTTGCTCCCCCTGGCAGCGTAAACAGCGTGGATATCGAAGCGTCCCCAAAGGCTGCGGGGAGAGGGGTTTGTCTGTGTGGCTGCCTCCTCCATTGCTGGCAGGAGCACCTCGAGAAACAGGCTGTGGTCAGCGTGGTTACCAAGCAGTTTTAGCTCCCACATTACTGATTCCCCACACCCATATATCCGTTTTCCCGGGTAGGGAAACAGTACTGCCTTAAGCGGCCATGGAGATGAGGAAGGAGGCGCCTGTAGCATGAGCGGATCCTGTGTACTTTGTCCGGTGCTCGTCATGGCTTTGCGCCAGGCACGGGCCTCCTGTGTGGGCAGGCGATGGGCGATGATGGTGCCCAGCACTCGTGATATTTCCACAGAAAGGCAGTCGGGTAGCCTGATCAGCGCTCCGTTAACTTTCCAGACTACCAGGTAGCGAATCAGACTGATCTGGTTGATAAAGCTCAACATATTCGAGCAACTTGTAGAACAGGTTCGCCTGTGCTTCCGACCAATAGCGCACTTTCCAGGCGTTCAACATATCACGGACTTCCTGGCTGAAGTAGCCCATGATTCTACCCCAGTAGAACTGGATATTCCCCACGTCTTCCAGGCTCATGAGTTTATATAGCAGCTTTTGTTCCTCTGGTCGCAGCATCGCACGGAAGACTGATGCCATCTCCAGTACACTGAGGAACTCGGCTATATCGAAAGTTAATATCCCTTTTTTTTCGTAGGTATGGGGGTAGAAGACCTGGTTGAATTTTGAAAAGAACCGCACACGCAGGCGGTCCATAGGGAAACGGCTGTCGTGATAGACAATCCGGGTAAGCAATTCTCCCATTGTGGGGACGGCAGTCCCTACAGTCGGGAATATCTGGATAAATCCTTTCAGCTCGTCCCCGTGATAGAGGACCATTTCACGCAGCCAGTTTTTCAGGTCCCGGTAGTAAAGTGCGAGCAGGAAGTGATTTTCGTCATGGACGTAAGAACCGATCGGGTGGATGTGTCGAGATATGCCGGGATCGCGTAATTGTCTCGGCAATTGATTGACGAACCCCCAAAGCAGGATGGTCTTTAGAGAAACGGCATGCAGACGCCAGGCACGGGTCAAAATTTCCTGGCAGGTGGGACAGTAGCGATACCGGCGTTTATCCACCTTGCGCGCATAGACCCAACAGCGGGGGCAGGGGCCATTCAGGGCGGAATGAGGTGGACCGGGCTCCCCCGTGAGGGGAAGCCCGGTGGATGCGGCTATGAGGTGCATGGTGGCCAGCAGCTCAGAGCCTGTGCGGCTCAGGCGCAGCCAGTCAAATGGACTTAGCATCCAGTGTCTTTTTCAACTCAGCGTAGTACGCGATGACCGCAGGCGTGACCCACTCCTCGGCGCGGATGGGCTGACGCCAGGGCGCGCCAGTATATCGCTTCTCCCAGTCGATAAGGTAGCTCTCCGGCAACAGGCGCATGCGCAGGCTGCCCAGGCCCAGGTAGCGGTGGTGGCCGATTTTGTGAGCCAGCCCCGGCTCGAGCACCAGACACCAGATCAGACGACGCAGTTCCTCCTCCTCCAGGTTCCAGAAGCGGATTGTGAAGCGCGCCTTTCCTCCGGGCATAATGGCCCTGAAATAATTGGCCTGGACAGTATCGGGTTTAAACGCCTCCAACTGCTTCACAGGAGGTGCCAGCGGCGTGTGCGGGAAGAGCCGCCAGGTCTGGGCGATGAGGTGCTTGACCGTTTCCTGCCCTTCCGTATAGTGCCACTTCCCATTGTATGCCCATCCGGTGTAAGGGTAGGCGACCTTGAACCATGCCAGCTCCGGTGCCTCGAAGAAGCCAAACCCGACCGATAATCTGCCCATAAGAGCCTGGTTTTGTCCTGGCCCTACCCAGCCGAACAGACTATCAACCGGATTGAGGTTGCTCAGGCTGGACGACGGTTCAAGTGAATCGCTGGCAATGGCGTAGATGTGGCGCAGCAATCCCTTGATACTACGGCTGGGGAGTGCGTAAAGTCTGGAATCAGGCCGCATATCTGCCTGAGGCGGGGCCATTGAGAAGAAATCCCAGCCGTTAATGAGCTGACCATCGAGTTCGGCTGTGAAGGATGGCTCGCCGCTCTCCCGGATGTGTGTTGGGGTCAGCGTTTCTGCTTCTGCGACCAGCATGCCACAGTAGCCACCGAAGGCGCGGTGGGAGATAAAGCCAGCAGAGGCACGGATGGGCTTTTGTACCTTCTGTCGGGATTGCAGCGGAGCAACGACCGGCAGGCCATTTGCTGCGGCCTGGTCTTCCAGTTCCAGCCGATGCCAGATGCCCTCCTGGACCAGCCGATGGCCTGCGAAGATTGTCTGGGTTACACTGTCATCTGGCGAGCTGGTCAGCCAGGTAATTTTATCCACGTTAGCCTGCACCCAACCAAAGCCGCATGTCTTCTCACCACCCAGCGGAATATCCCCGCGCCTGAAGTCATCCAGCAGATGTAACAGGATGGAAAGTGTCTCCATGTCTTCGCTGGTGATGTCCTGCACGTCTATTCTCATCTGGAAGAGCAGATGTTTACCGTAGGCGAAGAGGTAGTCACGTTTGGCTGTTTCTATCGGACGGCCGGTACGGGGATCCATACGCACCCCATCCATGGAGCACCAGCTACGCTCCGGGTCAATTGGGTCTACCAGATAGGCGTCTGAGAAGAAGATAGCCCCTATACTTCCCTGGGAGCCGAACAGGCGCTCAAGCACTGCCTCGGTATGGGGAGACTCACCCCATAATGTCTTCAGCACCTGCGAGGCTCGTCTCCTGAAGGCTCCTTTGATTGTGCTGCCAGGTATGTAAATTTCCCAGGTCCCCTCCTCACGGGAGGATGGAGACCATGCCAGCATGCGCATAAACATGGTGTCGTATGGTTTGCCGTACTTGCGGGAGACTTCACGTTTGGATGGGCCGCCAAAACGAAAGTCAATGTGGTACGGCTGCGTCAGCTCCTGGCGCACCCGGGTACGGTAGGCTTCCAGGAAAGCAATGAAGTTGCGATCGTTGCTGATGCTCTTGCGCAGATTGTTCGGCTGGATGATGTGTTGGTAGCGCACGCGGCTGTGCTCGTCGAGGAAGCTGCGCCAGGCTTCCAGGCTGATCCCTTCGGGGGGATTATTGCGGTCGCTCCACTGCCCTTCATTGATCTTCCCCTCCAGCAGCAATGTCTTGATCTGCATATGAGCCTGGCGCCCGGCTATCTCTGCGTCCACCCAGCTATCGCTTTGGAGCAGTTGAATTTGTTTATCTACCTGCAGATACAGACGTGGTAGCACTGCCTGGCATGCTCCTTTGAGCACTTGAGTGAGCGCAGACTCATCGTGGAGGTTGGCCGCTGCCCTCTCTTTTATGCTCTCGTCTATTCCCAGGGCCTGCACAAGCTCCTCCCAGGCTGCCTGGTCCAGTGCCTGACGCTTCTGAACCTGCTTTTCCATTTCCTTGAGTATGCGGCCGGCCATATTGGCTTTGTCTCCCAGGGCCTCAACGAGCGCGGCCTCGGCCGCTTCAAGACTGGGGAAGGGCTGCTCACACAGCGGGGTGACAGCATCTATCACTTTTTTCGAGAGGGCATACTTTCCCTTACTGAGCCTGGCCAGCGCTTTGGAATGGAGTACCCAGGTTTCGACCTCGCCAGATGATCGCTCTTGCAGCCAGATTGCTATGGTGCGGGGCAGGTAATCGCTGAATTTGTGCTTCCAATCCTCGGGGCTGAAGATGGGGCCGCTCAGTGCCATCTCCAGTCGACTACGGACAGGATCCGGCAGCTCGCGCATCGCTCTGATGAGGACCTGCCCGTCAACTGCGGCAAAGGCAGGGGCCTCGGGGTCTATTTTGCCCCAGTTCCAGCCGATCAGCACCGGGTTAAGCGCGTTGAAGCTTAGAACGATGCTGAGATGATTCAGGTTGGGGCGCAGTCGAGGAGGCTTTGAAGCGGAAAAGGGTACCTCCATCTCCAACCTGAGACGTCCCAATCCCTTGCTTTTACCAGCCCCGAACCAGAAGCGGCCTTCCTGTAGCTCACGAAGCACGTAATACAGCTTCGAGGCGTTATCATCCTCCTGCAGAAGTTTGTCGTTCACCGTCATTGAGAAGTCGAAGGTGGCGTGGCGGAAAACGGTTTCCATCTTGTAGTTAGCATTGGCCTCGGCTGCCCAACGATCCTCGTCCAGTTTAAGCCCCATCCTGAGGTCGAAGAAGCGATCGCGGGTATAGGATGCTTCCTGTAGTTTGCATTTCACCTGAGTGATGAGCCGTTCCGGCATTGGGGTGCCGTACAGACGCTGCCAGAGTCGGTTGAGGAGGCCGATATTTTTGCCGTCTGATGAGCGCCCGATAAAGGCATCCATCAGCGCCTGAGCCGTGCCCGCTATCTCACCCGCCAGTGAGACCAGACGTTCAGTACCGTCACCGTCCCTTGTGAACAGGGTTTTGCGGGCGTTGCCCCGGTATATGGGGCTCTCTGCAATAATCTTACCCTGGAGTAACATAATCCCTCCTAAAGTTTTGCTACACAATTTGGTTTACAGTCTTCAAGATTATATGGTCAGCCTTTGCGGAGGCACTGCAGCATTATACGGATTTTTTCAACTTTGGCGGCTACGATGTGCTGCCCGGCAACTGGCAGGTGTTTTTCGAGGGAAGCCAGGCTTTTTCTACTCTCCTGTGTGGCCGGAGAGCAAAATCCACGATTTATTATATCCTACTTTAGCCCGTACATCAAGCAGAGGCAATCAAGGGTCGAAGCAAATCCCAATCCGGGGAGGGAGTCGAGGCTTTAGCCGGTGCAAACGCGGCTCAAACGGGCTGAAGCCTCCACTCCGGGCGGGAAAAGCGGCATCAGCGTGGCCCCAATCGCTGCGCCGAACACCCGTCAATCCACGCGTCGGAATATGTCCTCCCATCTGTTTTACCCCATTTCGTAACTGCCTGCCCCTGCCGACTGAAGTCGCCCACTTTGGGCCTTTGGCCAGCGGTCGGCCTGCGCCGACCGCTGTTTCCGCATCGGCGCAGGCCGACGCCCGGCGCCGCAGGCGTCCGTATAAGCTCGATTTCCAATCGGCACACGGCGGAAGGCAGCCGGGCAGGTAATTACCCTATCTCTACCAATGCCTGGCCTTTCTCTACATCGTCCCCGGCCCTGACGTAAACCGCTCGCACAACCCCGCAGCGGTGTGCACGCAGTTCATTCTCCATCTTCATTGCTTCCAACACGCAGACAGGCTGCCCTTCTATAACCTTCTGTCCTTCCTCAACCAAAACACGAACGATTTTGCCGGGCATGATCGCCACTACCGAATCTGTGCCAGCCCGTGCTGTCGCTATTACGGGAGGGATTGCCTGAGGTAGTGCAGGGTCTGGCGCTGTTGACGGCGTCAAGATCAGCCCGTTAACCCGTATGGTATAGGATTTGCCATCCACGATCGCTGTTTCGCCCGCCAGTGTAGCTTCGCAGGCGATGCCGTCCACCAGTACCTGTCCCTCAGCAGTGCTTTCAACGGTAAATGACCGGCCATCTACAGAGATGTTGTTGCCCTCAGCAACTACTGAGTAGGTTTCACCATCTATAGTGAGCGTAAATCTCCTCTGCAATTCGATCTTCTCCTGCGTCGCTGCTACGTGCTCGTGTGTTATCCATGGCAGTGCCCATTATAGAGGAAAGAACATGGTTGTCAAGATGAATCGTTCAGGCCGATTGAAATGGGTGTAATCGCCCTTATTTACCCGGGATTGAATCCGGGATGTTCAGCGTCGGCCTGTGCCGACGCGCCGGTCGGCAGAGGCCGACCATTGGCCACAGTAGGGGCGCAGCGCGCTGCGCCCTGTTGGCATCAAGTTAAGCAACTCAAGCGGCCAGGGGCAGAGCGCCGCTCTGCCCCTGCCAGCGCGATTTCCAATCGCCCGCCCCAGAAACTACGCGCGAAGGTGCGCGCCGTCCCCGTCGGGGGGCACAGTTGCTATTCGAGAAATTTTAAGGTTCGACCTCTTGACACGGCTTAGAATATCTATTCAGGCGCTGACTGTAGGGGCGAGGTATACCTGGCCCGTACACCTTCCTGGGCCTGCGACCGATGGTCGGCCTTCGCCGACCTTATATTTTGTATTTTGGGATGCCCGTGGAAGGGTGTCGGCGAAGGCCGACACCCGGCACGAAATGCCTATCCGAAAAACGTAACCGACGTCCCTATGCGTCGGCATAAGCGGCATAAGGATGCCGCTTGTACGGTTTTTCGGACAGGCACGAAATGCCCAGGCAGGACGATTTCAATCGGCTGAATAGTTACGCGCGAAGTTCAGTTATGTGTATATTAACTCGCGTGCAACCCGATGCTATGATGCGAATTTCCCGGTCTATTGGCCACAATTCAACGAGATTCGAGCGCAGATTGGGCGACTTTGCCCTCCGGTAAATGAGAGCAACTGCACCCGATTGATTTTCATTCATCGGGGTGCAGGGCGACAGCCCTGGAATGGGAGCTGCCTCGAAAACCCGGGCAGCAGTTGATTTGTGATCGTACAGGGTACGAGTATAATTGTCATCAGCCGTAATTACCTACCCGGCTGCCTGCCGCCGTGTGCCGATTGGAAATCGATCTTTACGGGCGTCTGCGCCGACGCGGAAACAGTGGTCGGCGCAGGCCGACCGAAGGCCTGCGGCCCAAAGTGGGCGACTTCAGTCGGCATGGGCAGGCAGTTACCATTAACCAGGGCTTACGCGCTGGACTCCTGTCAGTGTGCTGATTTATGCAGGATGACCTTTCCTGACCATCCAGACAGGTTGGAAAGCCTGTCTCACGGACGGACTGTGTAACCCCTGCCGTCAGCACAATGTGGCACGACGAGCGTAACCGGGAGTCGCCAAACGTCCTGTGTCACTTGTGTGTACCAGACAACTGTCGCGGTTTGCCGGCTTTGCATTACGGCAGACGACTGAAGGTCAATTCACCAGGAGGCAAAATGACCAGAAAACTGCGGGTCAACTGGCTGGGTGGTCTCAAACTGCGCAGCCAGCCGGAGCCGACCGATGCCAGCTATACCGGCATCAGAGTGCCCTACGGGGCCATTGTAGAGGCTATCGGAGAGCCACTCCGCTATGATGAAAGGTTCACTTTCCAGCAGGTACGCACAGCAGAGGGCCGGCAAGGCTGGCTGACCTGCCAGGATGGCAATACCGTATACCTGGAGCCCGTTGAGGAAGAGCCCAGGCGAGAAACTCCGCCGGTTGAGGGTAAAAAGTTGCGTGTCGTCTGGTCTCCGGGCCTGCGCCTGCGTTCGCTCCCTGAACCTGGCATGGCCAGCTTCACCGGTGTCATCGTGCCCAACGGCACCGTCGTGACCGCCATCGGGGAACCGCAGCCATATCCCGGGGGGTATCTGTTCCAGCGCGTCCGCACACCAGAGGGACAGATCGGATGGCTGACCTGCAAGTACGGCGACGTCGTCTACCTGGCCGAAGTAGAGGAGGGGGTGACTCTGTGGGTCAACTGGTTTGACGGGTTGAGGCTGCGCGAGCGGCCGGAACCTGACCTCGCCAGCTTTACTGGTGTGATCGTTCCCTACGGCACCCAGGTCACGGCCCTGGGGGCACCTCAGGAACACCCCGAAGGCTACCGTTTCCAAAAAGTGCGCCTGCCCGACGGTAAAATCGGATGGCTTACACTGAGTTACGGGGATACCGTCTATCTGAGCGAGACCAGGCCTGAGCTGGCAGCCAAACCGATTCCTGTAGCCCAGGTAAGCGGCGCGGCCGATATGTGGGCGGAGATGCGAGCCTCGCCAGCTCCATCCGCCCCGGTTGAGTGGTGTGTTGGCGGGGCCGTTCCCCTGCGGGTGATAGACCCGGTCGGCGCCGCGGCCAAGATAGGCCAGCCCGACCAATGGATCGAGGTTGAGACGCCGGCCTTCAAACGCGGCTTTATCAATGCCCGCTATCTCAAACCTTTCACGCCTGGCGCCCGCAAGCAAGTGGTGAGGCGTGGGGAAAGCCCCTACATCTACGGCATCCATGATCGTTACGAGCGCAAAATCCTTACCTCGGTGGGAGTGACCGGATGGGTGCTCTTCACCTATGCCCTGGGCACAAACTACCAGAGTGTGGGAGGCGATCGGGATACTTTTTACGAGTGGGAAAGGGAGGGGTTCGGCATCCTGGCACGGCTTAACTACGGGTATGGTTCCAGCGGCACCATCCCGGAACCTCACCTGTACGATGATTTTGCCCGCACCTGTGCTGCATTCGTCAGGCGCTCTATTGACCCGGCCGATCCCAGGGGTGGCTGCCATATCTGGATCGTTGGCAATGAAATGAACAACCCGCGTGAGTACCCTGGCAACCGCGATGGAGCAGGAGGTAAGCCCATCACCCCGGAAATGTATGCCGATTGCTTCAACCGCACCTATCGCGCCATCAAGGAGGTCTACACTTCCATTCCTGGCGTCAACCCTTCTGATGCCATAGTGGTGATGGGAGCAGTGGATCCGTACAATGCCGTCGCTGGCTGCAGCGGTGACTGGTTCATCCGGGCGCTACGCGGGATCAAAGCACTCGACGGCTTCGCGCTTCATGCCTATACTCATGGGACTGACCCGGCCCTCATCACCAGCCGCAAGCTATTCGGTGACGAACACAAACCGCCCAAACGCTTCCCTGACAAAAACCTGAGCTGGCAATATTACAACTTTTATGCCTACCGCACCTTTATGGACCTGATCCCGGCCAAATGGCGCGATGTCCCTGTTTTCATCACCGAGACCGATCAGGTACATAAGGACTGGGCTAATGCCAATACCGGTTGGGTAAAGGAGATGTACGCCGAGGTCAACCGCTGGAACAGCGATCCCAATCGCCAGCGCATCTGCTGTGCTCTCCTGTTTCGCTGGGAAGCATTTGATGGCTGGCAGATTAAGGACAAAAGTGGAGTGCTGGAGGACCTCAAAGAGGCAGCTCAGAAGAAGTACAAGTGGACGGTTGAGTGACGATACTCGTTGCAGGGACACGGAAGCGCGGGTTTGGGCAGGGAAACACGCCATCCGTGTCCCATCGGGCATGTTGCGGGCGCAGTTGTTGCTGCGTCCATGCGTTTGATTATTGTTGGGGAATCAGAGCCCGCAGGAGCGGCTCATTCCAGGCTCCCCTCGACCTGTCGAACACGCCGAAGCCTGCACAGAACTCCCAGTAGGCCCAGCTCATACCCCTCTCTTCGGCCTGGCGGGCCACAAAGGCGGTCCATCGGGCACGAGATTCCATATCGGCCTTGCTATAAGCGCCGAACTCGCCCAGGTAGATGGGGCGTTCATGGGCCTTGCCCCAGGACGCCGCCTGGTCGAGGTCCCTCATCACTGCCTGCTGCTGCGCCGGTGTGCCTTCCCACGTCGTGCCCAGCCAGGGTTCACTACCTTCCACCCATTCGGCGCCCTGATGGGTGAAACGGAACGGCTCATAATAGTGAACGGTGACGATGATGTTCCTGTCGTCCTCTGGCAGCTCAAGGTTGGGCAGGGCGCCAATGCTGTTCCACTGTGCCGGGCCGATAATCAGTGTACGCGTGGGGTTAGTCTGGCGTATCACTTTGATCGTGTCCTTCAACAGCCCATTCCAAAGATTGGACACGAGCATATCATGTGGCTCGTTCAAAAGCTCAAATAACAGCTCCGGCGGGTAGTCGCGGTAGTGCTCCGCGATCTGCTCCCACAAAGCCAGAAAGCGCTCGCGATGCTCTGCCGGTTCCTTAAATATTTCTTCATAGTGATGCATATTGATGACCACGAGTAATCCCCTGGAAAGCGCCTGCTCCACAGCCCAGTCCACCCGTTTGAAAAAGCTCTGATCAATGGTATAAGGTGGGTTCGAGCCTGCATGGCTTGACCAGCGCACAGGTATGCGCACCGAATTGAAGCCAGCCTTCTTTGCCAGTTGGAAATACTCCTCTTGCAGCGTCACTCCCCACGCCCCCTCGCGGGGAGCTTCCAGGGCGTTACCCATGTTGACGCCCCTTCCCAGACGCTCGTTCTGCTCGAACGGGTCAGGAGCCGCAGGCACAGGGGTAGGTGAGGGAGCAGTGGTGGGTGTGACGGTGGGAGTGGGTGCTGGCGTAACCCTATCCCTGGCACACCCATAGAGTGCAGAAATGAGGCTGTTCACCAAAAGTAAGATAAGTATACCAGATACACTTCTCATGCTCTTCCTATCTCCATTAAGAGCCTATCCGAAAAACCGTACAAGCGGCATCCCTATGCCGCTTATACCGACGCATGGGGATGCGTCGGTTACGTTTTTCGGATAGGCACTAAGTGGGTGCCCGTCATATTTTTGCATCCGCTGGCTCGGGCCGGTCTTCAGACCACGCCCGACGCCGCACGACCGGCCACAATGTAGGGCAACTGCGAGCAGTTGCCCTACAACTGACGTCGCCACGGCCAGCCATAGCCTGCTCTCGCTCTCTTCGCGCAAAAAAGTGACGGACACCCCCATTAAGTTGTCCTTCAGGCGAAGCTTCGTCTCAAGCCAGCCGCTCTCCTTCAGGTCAGGAAGTGGCCGGCAAGATGGCGAGCAGCTCGTGGCGGCGCCCCAACCTGTGGGAGAGTAAATCTTACCTTTGCCGATGTGGGCCATATAAGTATACCTGCAACCCGTGAAATTGCCAGTCCCCCAACCTCTCCATCTCCTCATCCAATGTCGCGGGGATCAACCCCATAGGGTCGGTATACCAGTTGTGACTGTAGACCAGCCATACTCTATCGTGGCCCTGGACCAGTGCCCGAAGCCGTGGCAGGTCATCTTCAGTCATTTTCGGCTCTAAAACACCCCGATCGAACAGGTCCACCGGCACCCCGTGTTCCTTAACCTGCCTGTGATAGGAGCGGAAATAGTAGTCAAAAGGGAGCTGCACCCAGGTGGCGTTGAACAAGATCACGTCGTTTGCTTCTATGCGTTGTGCCACGAATGCAGCAGCGTCATCCCATTGTTCCTTCTCAAACCTGACATAGTATTCCCGCAGGGAAATGCCATTGGCCGCCACTATCGTCAGCAGAGCTACAGGCATCCAGAGCCACGTGCGCAATCGGCGAATTCCTGCGGCCAACAGGAGGTACAGTGGGAGCGAGGCCCAGATCAAAGTGCGATCGTAGAATATGGGCCGGAACAGGCTGACCAGCAGTTCGCCGGCGAATGGTGTCACTACCAGAACCAGAAGCAGCACCAGATACGCCGGGCGACGGCGGAAATAGCTCGCTCCGCACACGATCAGGAATCCAAATGCTACCCACATGATCCAGAGCCTGTACGGCAGAAAATCGCTCAGCAGGGCAGCGAGAGCACCCAGGACTCTGGGCAGATCAGGCGGTGGAATCCAGAACTCGCGGTAAACGCCCAGGCTTTGAGATACAAATGCCGCCAGCCAGGGGCTCCAGAGCAGGAACACGCCTCCCTGCGCCAGAAGCCAGTTACGGGTGGATGGGAGGTGGAGATAGTCAGGGTGACGGCGCAGCCAGAGCATTCCCAGGATGAAGATGTTGGTTGCTATAGTGAAGAAAACAGCCGTGTTGTGGCTCAGTAACGTTGCAACCGTGAAGAAGATATAGCCCAGCCAGGCCAGGCATCTCCCCGGAGACGGCAGAAGGGAGCGGACGAGTGCGCTGGCCCTGTGATGCCTGTGACTTTCCTGTCCGGCTTCAGCGGCAGAGTCTGGGCACCGGGGATCGGCCGGCTGCTGAGCAGGCGAGGCGGTTGCAGGCGAATCGCTCATTAACCTTACCAGCGCGTAAGCCGCGAGCGCCGCGTTCAGTGTCAGCAGAGTGTACATGCGTGCTTCCTGAGCGAATCGCACATGGAACGGGGAGAGGGCCAGGGTTGTTGCTGCTAACAGTCCTGTCGCGCGATCGCCGTCTGCCAGGCGGCATCCAATCAGGTAAATGACCGGGATGGTGACTGTTCCGAGCAGAGCAGAGAGCGCCCGCACAGTGGATGCACCGTCACCGAAGACAGAAACCCAGAAATGGAGAATGGTATAGTACAGTGGAGGGTGCTGGTCAATTTTCACCACCCATCCCAACATTTCCTGGAGCGGGTGCCGGGCCAGCCAGACACTGAAAGCCTCATCCAGCCAGAGGCTCTGTTCTCCGATCCGGTAAAAGCGTAGTGCTCCTCCCAATACTACGATAGCCAGTAGCAGGAGAGGAGCAGTTTGCTGAAGACGAGCAGTGGAGTGTGGTGCCATTCCGGTAACAAATGGCCGACGGCATTGCCGTCGGCCATATCCTGCCCTTTCCAGAACCGTTTTACTTACCGTATTCGGCTTTGATCTGCTGCAAGGTCTTCTCCAGCTCAGCGTTAGCGGCCGGTAGCACATCCGCAGCCCTGGCTTCGTTGTTGAAGATGGGATCAAGCGCCGCGCTCACGACCTGGTTGAGCTGGTCGAAGCGGACGAGCAGGTGGTTGGGACTCTCACGTCCGTGTCTGAGCGCGCCGAGATGGAGCTCCTTCACCTCCTCTGGCTTCATGGTCGGGAACTGCTTATACCAGTCCTCAGCCAGGCTCTTGCGAGCGGGCGGGGCCTTCACCAGCTCCATCCAGCCACGCTGCACCTCTGGTGAGGCGAGATACTTCAGGAACTCCCAGGCCTCGTCGGGGTGCTTGGTCTTGGCGGACATCATCCACGGGTCGGTGAAGACAACGCAGCGACGGTTGGGCGCACCGTAGGGCAGTGCGGCCACCGCCCAGTTAAACTGCTCCTCCAGGCCCGGGAAGTTCCACCATCCCCAGCCGCCGGTCAGGTGCATGGCGACTTTGCCGCTCTCGAACAGGCCACCACCGGCGCTCAGAGCGTCAGCCTGGGCCGGGTCGGGCATGTAATGCAGCTTCCACACGATGTCCTGACGAGCCTGGAAAGCCTTGACGGCGGCCTCGGAATCCAGGTACGCCTCATCGGCAAAGCCGGTCTTGTAGGCGCTATCTGGATAGAGGTCCTGCCCCCACAGCCATGCGTAGGCATCGTTGGGCCAGAAGCCCAGGTTGCAACCGAAAACGGTCGTCGCCGGGTCGCCCGTGTCTTTGGTCAATTGTTTGCACTTCTCAAGGAAGGCGTCCCAGGTCCAGGACGTATCATCCCAGTTGGTGGGCGGGTAAGCCACACCTGCCGCGTCGAACAGGTCACGGTTGTAGAAGATGAAGGAACCTGTTGTCAGCATAGGCAGGCCGTAGATTTTGCCATCAATGGTGTAGATATCCAGGACCTCCGGGATGAAGTCAGACAGGTCGTAGTTATCGCGCTGGATATAGGGGGTCAGGTCCGCAGCCAGACCGCGGATGACGTAGTCAGCGAAGCCGCTGGGGCCCCAGTGTGACCAGACGTCTGGGGGCGTGCCGGCCGCGATCATGGTCTGCATCTTGGTGTCGAAGTCGTCCCATGTGACGACAACCAGGTTGATCTTGATGTTAGGATGCTTGGCCTCGAAGTCGGGGATGACGACATTTTGTTCCCAGGGCTGCTCCGCGTCGTTGGTGCGCACGTACCAGATGACCTCAACTTTTTCCTCTGCTTTGGGGGTCTCTGCTGCGGCCGGAGGAGCAGCGGTCTCGGGTGCCTTGGGCTTGCAGGCCGGCACCAGCAGGGTCGCGACCAGCAAAACGCTAACCAGTAAGACCACACTCCGTTTCATGTTATCCTCCTTCTGACTGATAACTGTCGAACTTCTCTACCGCAAAGAATTGTAGTACACCTCTTGAAACATCCGCTCGATAGCCATCACCTCCTTGACCGATTTATCCCTTGATACCGCTGATAACGACACCCTGTACGAAGTAGCGGTTCAGGGCGAAGAAGATCAGAATCAGTGGCCCCACCGCGATCAGCGAGGCTGCCATCATCAGATGCCAGGGCGTGCCCCCGTAGGCCTCGCTGAAATTCGCCAGCCCGACCGAGAGGGGCAACTTTCTGGTCGAGCTGAGGTAAATCAGCGGTCCCATATAATCGTTCCAGTGCCATTGGAATGAGAGGATAGCTACAGCGGTCAGCACCGGCTGGGACATAGGCACGATGATACGCAACCATGTCTGGAAGAAGCCACAACCATCAATACGGGCCGCGTCGTCGTATTCTTTATTGATGCCCATATAAAACTGACGGATAAGGAAGATGAGGTAGGCGCTGCCGAAGAATTTCGGCACCATCAGAGGCCACCAGGTATCCGCCAGTCTTATATCAGCACCGAACAGACGGTTCAGGATATCGGGAATATACTTCGTGAACAACACATAGGAGGGGATCATCGTGACTGCCCACGGAAGCATCATCGTGCCCAGCAACAACATAAACAGGAAGTTCTTGCCCGGGGCGCGCAGACGTGCAAACCCATAAGCTACAAGCGAACAGCTCAACAACTCGCCTATTACCGCGACCGTTGCGTAGATGGCCGTGTTTTTCATAAACGTGCCAAAGGGTGTGGTGGCAAATGTCCACACCTCCTTGTAATTCTCCCAGTGGGCTACCACAACCTGATGCTTTTTGGCTTTGCTGGCAGGAGCGTAGTAAACCCGATCCGGATGCTCGGGGTCAACGAACTCACTCTTTTCCGGGTCCAACTTCACGGCGGCTAACGTGCGGATTTCACCGTCAATCTCCACATCATAGAGGAACAGGCTCTTCCCGTTAATCTGGACCTTTTGGGCCTCTCGTGGTATGAAGTCGGGGGGAAACGAAGTGACGGTGAACTTTGTCTTCAGTGAGGTGGAGAACATCCAGGCAACAGGGATCAGTATGATGACCGCACCGATAGCTATCAGTACAGTTGACACCACCTGTGTCAGGCGTGTCAGGAATTTTTTGCTCTGCCAGACCCCTCCCCGGATGCGGATACTCTCTATACGAACAACGGTTTTTCTGGCTATAGCTTCGCCGGACATCTTGCCCCTTTCCTGCTATGCCCCTGGAGACTCGTAGTAAACCAGGTTACGCGAGACCCGTAGCATTAAAAGGGTCAGAGTGATGATGATAACAAACAGAACCCATGCCAGCGCTGAGGCGTAACCCATACGGAACCAACGGAAGCCGTTGAGGAACAGATACAATACGTAGAGCAGGGAGGCATTGTTCGGCCCACCCAGCCCATTAGAGATGACGTATGCCTGGGTAAACATCTGCAGAGCGCCGATCAGATTGGTGATCAGGGTGAACAGGATCACCGGCGAAATCATGGGGATGGTGATCTTCCAGAAACGCTGCCAGGCAGTAGCGCCATCTATCTCCGCTGCTTCATACAGTGTGGTGGGCACACCCTGCAATCCTGCCAGGTAGACCACCATTGAGCCACCAATGCCCCATAGCCCCATGATCCAGTAGGCCGGGATAACCCACGTCTCGCTCCAGAACCAGCGTGGGGGAAACCACGATGGCGGCTCAAGCCCTAATGGCGTCAATATCTTGTCCGTGATCGGTTTAAAGACGAGATAGTTGAATACCCCGTATTCGGGGTTCAAAACCCACTGCCACAGGATGGCGACTGCTACTCCCGTGATAATCGAGGGGAGATAGTAGATCGTGCGCCAGAAGGAGAGAAAGGGCACCCTTTGGTTGAGCAACACGGCCACCGCCAGTGCTGCTGCAATACCCAATGGTACGCTCACCAATGTATACTTGGCTGTCACCCACAGTGACCAGTAAAACTTGTCGTCCCTGAGCAGCTCTTTGAAATTCTCCAGGCCGACAAATTTCATCTGGACGACGTTATAGACGGTCAGACTGTAGTAAGCAGAAGCCAGCATGGGGTAGAGGGTGAAAGCAAGGAATCCGATCAACCAGGGGGCGATGAAGACATAAAAGGCCAGCGCCTCACGACGGGCCAGTTTTGAACGAGGCCAGAAGCGGTACAGCACCGACATGCCCACTCCTTTAAATTTAAACGATACTGCTTTACGGGCGTGACAGTTTGCCGCCCCGTTACATCATGCTATACTTATCATAGCACAGGAATCACTGGGTGTCTACAAGATTTTTGCCATATAAATGACATCGGAGTGCCACCCCTGATGGAAGTGAGGGATATGGTAGAAAGCTGCAGGCAGCCCGGGTGTCCCCCGGAATCCTTTATCAGGCAGGTCAGGGATTTGCTGAAGCATTTGTACGATTTTTCGTACCTGCAGCGTCACCCCCTGGCACAGGGTGATGGTCCTGGCGGGTCCGCCGAGCCGGCCGGCCAGCGGTTGCGTAGAGATGTGATCGCTGCGATCGAGTCGCTAAGCCCGGGACCTGGTGTGCCCTTCCACATGCCACAAGCCCGCCTGTATAATGTTTTACACCTCCATTACGTAGAAGGTCTGACCGTCAGAGAAGTGGCCCACGAGTTGGGTATCTCGATGCGTCAGATGTATCGTGACCTGCGCAGGGGAGAAGAGAGTGTAGCCGGGGTCTTGTGGACGCGTTATGCGGAAAGGGCCGGCAGGTATCAGCAAGAGGCACAACCTTCTTCCATCCAGGCAGAACTAGCACGGCTCGAGCCACGGCTGCGTCCAACCGATGTGAACGCACTTCTCCGCCGCGCCCGGGAAGCGATCAGCCGCATGGCAGCACAGCGCTCTGTGACCCTGGAGTTCGATGTGCAGCCGGAGAAAGTGATCGTCTCGACCGATCCTGTGATGGCTCAACAGGTTTTGGTGAGCCTCATCAGCCACGCCATTAAGCAAACGCGGCCCGGTGAGGTGTACCTGAAACTTGAGCGTGTGGGAGAGCTGGTTTCATTGTCCCTGCGCTACAGACCGGAACCCGGTGCTGACGTCCCCGTGCTTCATCTGGCAGCCGCACAATTGGTGGAGAAGCTGGGCTGGAGGGTCGAGCAAAAGGAATTGCCGGACGGCGAGCGGATCATCAACCTCCACATCGCCGCTCATGGCTCCACTCTTTTGGTCATTGACGACAATGAAGGGCTGATTGAGCTTGTGGAGCGTTACCTGACCGGCCAGGCTTGCCGGGTAGTGGCTGCTCTGAGCGGTCGTGAGGGGCTGAGGCTGGCCCAGGAGTTGCAGCCGGATGCCATCATACTGGACGTGATGATGCCGGAAATGGACGGCTGGGAGCTGCTGCAGAGGCTGCGCACATCTACCCGCACGTCCAATATTCCCATCATCATCTGCTCCGTGTTCAACGATCCTGAACTGGCTTATTCACTGGGGGCCTCGCTCTTCCTGCCCAAGCCCGTGAGTCGTGATGATGTACTGGGTGCGTTAAGTCAATTGAAAGTGCTCTGATCCTGGAGCGGCACCGCCAGTGATTCATCCGGCGCAGTGCGCTCGTCGTAGTACGGTTCGAGCACACCAACGATGTTGCGCAGGTAGCGTAACACTTCAGCAGGCATCAGCCCTCCCGGCCTGAGGATCGTCACCTGGCTTCCGTGTCGAGTCAGTACATCTTCAGCCAGGGTGGTGGCTGTGAGCAGGATCACAGGCACATCTACCAGGTCGGGATCGCGTCGCATCTGCTCCAAAACCTCGAAACCATCTTTTCCCGGCATGATCAGGTCCAGTAATATCAGGTCAGGCCTGTTGACGTGCATCGCCCGCAGGCCGTCATCCCCATCGTAGGCTCTACGCACCACAAAGTCCGTGTCGTCAGCCTGCAGAATGCGCTCTACCAACTGACAGAAGCCCCGATCGTCATCTACAACGAGCACATCCCTGACCGCTCCCAGGGGTTTTATCGCCTCCATAAGTTGCCGGGGGGTGATCGGCTTGGTCAGGCACGCCTTTACGGCCAGGTCGCCTGCCACCCAGGCCTGACTGGGAAGGGAGCATTCGATAAACGGGACCATGATTTTAGGAAGCTCTGATTCCGTCAGCCTTTTTCCCGGCAGCACATTGTATATCACGGCCTGAGGATGATGCAGGATGATCTGTTCGGCCAGCGCGTCCGGCCGCTCTACATGGACAATCTCGTAATCTGTGAGGTAGCGGCGCACGAGGTTGGCCACGGATTCGTCCGGGTCAACTACCAGGAGCGGAGGACGCGATGCAGACTTTGGTGGCTCCAGCGGACGTCCCATCCTCAGGCGAGAGACGGGTATGTGCCGCTCTGGTATGGGCAGGGTGAAGGTGAAGGTGGAACCACGTCCCAACTCGCTCTCCACCCAGATACGCCCATCGTGTGCCTCCACAAAGCGTTTGCTGATCGCCAGCCCCAACCCGGCCCCTCCGTGCTTGCGGTGCAGCGAGTGATCTACCTGGTAGAACTCATCGAAAAGGTAGGGGATTTTATCAGCGGGGATGCCGGTGCCGGTGTCGCTGACGCTGATCAGCACCTCGTGGTCGTTCGCTACAGCGCGCACGCGCACCTCCCCTTCGTCGGTGAAGCGAGATGCGTTACTGAGCAGGTTCAGCAGTACCTGACGTATACGTGTACGGTCAATCTCCAGGACAGGCAGGTCGTCGGCAATCTCCGTCTCCAGGCGTACCGGGTGGTCTGAAAACAGGTCCCTGGCGATCTCCACAGCCTCCTGGATCAGCGAACCCAGGGCGGTGGGCTCCTTGTTGAGCGTAAACCCCACCATCTCAAACCGCGACAGGTCAAGCACATCATCAATCATTTCCAGGAGATGGCGACTGCTGCGGTAGATTTGGTAGATGTCCCGGCGCAGGGTGGGCGGCCATTCCTGCATATATATCTCTGGCGAGAGGTACATCATCTCGCTGAAGCCCAGGATGAGATTAAGGGGCGTGCGCAGCTCGTGGCTTACATTGGCCGCGAACTGCTCCTTCATTCTTCTCGCCTCTTCTGCCTGTTTCCGCGCAACGATCAGTTCGCGTTGAGTGCGTCTCAGGATTGTGTTGGCGTTGTCTATGGACTTCAGTGCGCTTGCCAGCTCAGCCTGCCTTTCGCGGGCCAGTTTTAGCAACTGATCGGCGCGCTGTTGCATCGTCCATGCCCATTCCAGAGCAGTGTAGAGCGTGCGCACCGCCAGCCAGGCCACCCCTGTGCTCAAGCCGAGCAGGCCCAGCAGATGTGGCAGGGGATAGGCACGCGTGCCACTATAATTCAGCCATACCGATAGCACTGTTGTCAGCACGAAGGCAGCAAATCCCCCGCCGGAGACGAGCAGGGCGCTCACGAAGATGATCGGCATGCCCAGGAAGGGCACCAGGGGGTCGCTCAGCAACAACATTATCCCCAGCAGGACCATGACAAGACCCCACACCAGCAAACGCCTGGCCAGGATCGGGCGGGTGGTGACCAGCAATCGCACAGTCGTACCCAGGGCCACCACGCTGCCCGCCAGGCTCAGACCGGTAATGGGGTATGGCTGTTTACGCAGCACCGGTATCATCAGCAGTATGGTGGCCGTGTAGCCAATCGCAATGGTTAACGTGGCCAGGCGGCCTGCCAGCTCACAGCGCAGCTCTTCCAGGTTTAACTCAGGCCCGTAATCCAGTGAGCTCATAGCTTTTCCTCACAAACATTTCCCCATCTGGAACATCCATGGGACAGGCTTTTAGCCTGTCCTGTCAGGACAGTCTGGAAAGGCTATCGTGGGACAGGCTTTTAGCCTGTCCTGTCAGGACAGCCTGGAAAGGCTATCGTGGGACAGGCTTTTAGCCTGTCCTGTCAGGACAGCCTGGAAAGGCTATCGTGGGACAGGCTTTTAGCCTGTCCTGTCAGGACAGCCTGGAAAGGCTATCG
>Ga0209101_1000886_pt1 | contig 23912 bp, 17 predicted proteins | sample ConPoolayeCmetaG_FD_185481 | JGI IMG/M metagenome (GOLD analysis project Ga0209101, IMG submission 185481) | Hot spring microbial mat communities from California, USA to study Microbial Dark Matter (Phase II) - Cone Pool mat layer C metaG... ...
ACCTGGGACAAAAACAGCATGGAGAACCCGTGGCCATAAGTGTACCGGTCGTCGAGGTTGGGATCGCCGATCAAGCCGTTGGGGCGGCTATGGTCCAACAAGTAGTTGACGGCCGCTCGAATGTTCGCGGCGTATTTGCCCTGTGTGGCTGTGGATCCCTCGCACAACAAGGCGACTCCGGCCATCGCCGTCATGGCCGTGGGATAACGTCCGCCGTTAGCCGTCCAGTTTCCGCGCCGGGACTGGTGCGACGCCAGCCAATCCAGCCCGCGCTGCACGACCCGCTGAACCTCCGGATCCTTGGGCGGGGCCGCCCTAGTCGCGTCGATGAACAGCCAGGCTAAGGCGGCGACGGCCGCCCAGGCCAGCCGTGATGCCTTTCGCCGCAAGTCCCTTTGCGGGGAGTTGGTCAACCGCCCCACCCCGTCCCGGGAACATTTACTTCGGCTCATCGGCGCCCTCCTCGTGCTCGTCGAGCGGCAAGTTCAACGCCCGCTCCACCCCTCGCCGCAAGGCCTTCAAAAGGGCCGTCGAGGGCGAAGCGGCCGTTTTTTCCTCTTGCTGGGCGTCGGGAATCGGGGCATCGGTGAAGTTCAGCTTGACGACTTGCCGTTGCAAATGGATCTCGATGACCTTCTTTTCTGGATCGCCCATCAGCCGCAAGTGGGACAATCCCTCGAAGCGTTCCTTGGGCCGAACGACCTGGCCGGTCCGCTTGTCGACGGCCAGGATCGCGGTCTGCGGTTGGCTTGGGGCCACCCCACGCCGATCTTGCACGCCGCAGGCGAAAATCAGCGCCGGCAACCGTGGCGGCTGGTGCAACACGAGGTATTGATCTTGCACGGTCACTGGTTCTCGCCAAAGGGGCTTGCCGTCGGGACCGAAGGCGTGGATCTTCGCATGGTTGATCTGCACGCTGGGAACGCCTTGGAGACCGTAGAATTGCAGCCTCGTTGGGCCGCTCCGCTCCAACCCATTGAACACCACCACCGTTTGCTCCGGCGAACGGAACACGTGCACATCCACCGCCGGCCCGCCGCGGCCGCAGTCGCTGTCGACCAGGGTCCGGCCATCGGCAAGGCGCACCAGGGTGAAATGGCCGCGAGAATCGAGCACGCCGATCACTTCCTTGTCGTTTTCGAAGGGATAGATCTTGGCGTCGGCGGGAAACTTCCGCGGCGGCCAGACCGGCGCCCCGCTCCACGGATCGATCAACTCCAGCACCGCCTCGGAGCTCTCGACTCGCCACGAAGCCACGAGCCTTCCCAAGGTCGCCAAACGGACGCCGGGCACCGGCCGAGTCCCCAGCTTCTGACCGTCCGCGGCGCGAAGGACCGTGGCGACGTTTTGGTCGGGAGGCACAACCAAAACGTACTCGTGATCCCCAAAAAGCGTGCTTTCCGGTCGGAGATCGTCGCGGCTCCAAACCACTTCGCCGCTGAGCGGATCGACCCCATAAAGGCTCTGGTATCGTTGATAACACACCAATTGCTCGGAGACCGCCGCCGGAATACTCACGGGAAATTGCGAGTTTCCGGGCGCGGCGAACCCGCCCATGGGAGGCATGGCGATCGGGCCGCCCCGGCGCGAAGTTCTCCGGGCAACGGTTTTCACCGGCTCCTCGAGGTCCTGAATCCACAGCACCTTGGGCGTTCCCTGTTCGGCGGCGGCCAACGCATCGATGGCTATGATCTTGAAGCCCACCGACAGCAACAGCAAATGGTCGTGGACCGTGCAGCGGAGAAACGCCGAACTCATGGGAAAGCTCTCATGCCGCAACAGGTTGCTGGTCGGCAAACGCCAGCGAATCTTGCCCCAGCCGTCGCGCGCGATCAGCTCCGGCGGGTTCTGATGGAGTTCGACGGTCAGATCGGCGAAGAACGGGCCGCGTGGTTGCTGGAAGGGGACGGTGGCCGAATAGAAGGCCATGGGTGGGGTGCTGGTCTGGCGGACTCGCTCCACCTGGATCGCGCCCTTGGGCCACGGCGCGGGGGGCTCCAGGCATCGACGCGCCGGATCCTCCTTGTACAACGACGCCACCAATTGGGGCCACGGCGCGGGGGGCTCCAGGCATCGACGCGCCGGATCCTCCTTGTCCAACGACGCCACCAATTGCCTGCCAGTCTTGCCGTCGCGGCATTCCACGTCGGCAAACTCGTCGCCAAGGCCGCGGAAAGCCACTGCCGCGTCTTCTGGCAAGTTCGCCTCACGCAACAGGAACGCCAACTCGGCCGCCGCGCCGCCCGCCAGCCGGCGGTCTGCCGATCGCGCCGTCTGCCGCAGCAGCATTTCCGCCCGAAGCCAACGCCGCGATTCCCGCGATTTGGCCGCCAATCGGGTTCGGGCCTCGTTGGCCACGGGCAGCCTGCCGAAATAGTCAAGGAACCGCTGGAGGCCCTCCGCCGAACCGGACTGGACCGCGGCTTCGAGGCGGGACTTCACCTCTCGGTCCATCTCCGCCCGCACGCTTTCCGGGGCGTTTTGCCAAAGTTCCCCCAGGCGCACTTGCACCCAGCGGTCGCGCCGCACCGAATGAGAGGCGTCGATCGCGTCCATTTCGCGGTGCCGCTGATCCAGATCGACGAGCTTCAGGTAAGATTCCAGGGCGGGCTGGAACTGTTTGTTTATCTCGAAACCCGCCGCCATCAGCCGCAAGAAAGCGGCCTCGTGCCGCGGTTCGTCGACCAGACGCCGGATCTCTTCGGCGGCCTCCCAATAGCGATCGAAGTCGGTTTGCAGGCCTTCCAGGAGGGCCTCGCGGAGCAGTCCACGGATGACCACCGACGAGGAGGGATCGACCATGCCTTCTGATTTCGAGGCCTGGGCCCGCTGAAACGCCCGACGCAAACATTCCACGGCGTCGTGCAGTTTTCCTTCGTCCCAGAAGATTTCGGCGCGTCGTGCAAGGGCTTCCGGATCGTCGGGACGCCTGGCCAAGCGTTCGTCAACCTGCCGCCGGAGGGCGTCGATCTGGAAATACTGTTCGATGGCCCCCCCGCGCTGCGACAACACGCGACCGTTCCAGCAAACCAGGTTTCCGGGCACCACCCCCTGACGCGACCGGTACGTATGGACCACCCGGCCCGACTCCAAATCCACCGCGGCCACCTCTCCGCTGGAAAGCGGCAGGTAGTATTGATCTCCGCTGACGATTCCCAACCCCGATGGCTCGGCCGCGGACGAAAGTTCCGACGTCGCGGAGGCCCAAGCAGGCTCCCCGTCGGCCAGCTTCAACGCCCGAAGCCCCCGGCGGCCCAGCAACACCACCTTGCCCCGGTGCACGCACGCCACCCGCAGGCTGTCCTCGCGCGGTTTGCGCCAACGGAGCTTTCCGTCGACCAGGTTCAGGCAATGGAGTTCCGCGGAGTCGACGGGCGTCACCACCACCCGCCCGTCGGCCACGATCGCCTGAGATTGGGCCCAACGGTTGGCGGGATCAGGATCCGAGGGTGGGGTGACCCCAAAAAACATTGGGGTTTGACGCCCCTGCGTGGTTTCCGAAGATTTATAGACGTAGCCCCAAAGCAACGAGCGGGTGGTTGGCTCCACGGCCACCACGGACTTGTTCGAGGTCGGACAAACGATGATCCCGTCGGCGTGGGAAGGTGAGACCCCGGACACCCTCCGCAACGGGTCTTGGGAAATGTCGCGATCCTGGTCGACCACGGCCAACTGCTGCGTCCACGCCGTGGCGCCGGTCTTGGCGTCGAAGACCATCAGGCGAATGTCGCCTTTCAGCTCGCCGATTGCGTAGAGCTGGCCGCCAACAGGCAGGGGAGCGCCAAGGAAAAAAGTTCCCGCGTGGGGCAGCGCAAACTCCTCCGGTCCGCCTCCCACGTGCCAAATCAGCTTGCCCGTCGCCACGTCGTAGGCCGCCAGCCGGTTGTAAGGCTTCGGGTCGCTGGGGAGGATGCGGCGGTTCGGCATGAACACGGCGCGTGACGCCGCCACGCCCAAATCCAGGGAAAGGTCCTCGATGGCGAACACGCGTTGGCCGTCGCTAGACAAGACGCCATACGTCGCATCGCCCCACAAACGGTAACGCAACGCGGCTTGAAGATCGAATCCGCCGCCGCGGGCACCGCCCAACGAATCCTCCGCCGGTCCCATGAAGCCCACCGTCGCCTCCGACAGCGACTCGAACGGATCATCGCCCGGCGCCTCCCAGATCCGTTTTCCCGTCTCAAAGTCGACAGCCAGGAGGTTCCTTGCGGTTCGCATCAGGACGACGTTGCCCACCGTCAACGGTTGCAAGGCGGGCAGCGCCCAGCGGTCGGGATCGCGATTGGCTTGTTCCAGTTGTTCGATTCGCGATTCGATATGCGGGTGATCGGTGGAGGGGATGCGCCAGCAGACGCTCAGCAGGGGTCCGCTCGCCGTCACGGAGGCGTTCCGCGCGGCATTCCCGCCCGCCATCAGCCAACCTTCCGACAAGGGCCGTCCCGCGGGATCCACCACCCCGGACCGGATCAAGGCGGTCACGTCCGCCGGAAGCGACACTTCCTTTCCTCCTAGTCGCAATGAACCTCTCGGGGACATTGCGATCAACTTCTCTAAGACAGCCCTCGCCTTATCCGGTTCGCCGGCGCGAAACCAACATGCGGCCAGGGCGGCCGACAGGCCCGGCTCGAACTGTTCAGCGACCGGACATGACTCGGTCAGCCGTTTCAGAGTCATCGCTGCCGCCAATGGACTTCCCCGGTTCCATTGATGGAGTCCCAAAAGAAAGGTGGCTTCGTATCCAGCCCTGGTATGGAAAAACCGCCGCGAGACTTCCGCCAGTCCCGCCGCATCGCCGGCGGCTGTCGCCGCCGAGAGCATGGCCCGGGCGTTGGCTCCCCACTGGAGTTCGTAGATTTCGCGGGCGGAAGCGGGAAGATCTTTGAGCAACCTCAGGGCCTCGGCTTTCAAACCGACATAGGTGTTGCCGGATCCCTGGGGCCGAAGGAAGGCATCCTCGGGCGAGTCGAGGATTGCGCTCAGACACTGCACGGCCTCGGTAAACCGTTGTTGGTCCCGAAGTTGACTCGCCTTGGAGAGCAGTTGGAGCAAGCTTCGGTCGGCCGCGGGAAATACGTTCTCCGACGGAAGGGCGTTCTCGTCCGCCTCACCAGTTCCGGCGGCCCGATCAGCTCTCACCTTGGCAACCACGAGGCAGTCCGCGGGCGCTGCCGCCAAGAGCGTCAGCGCCGCAACCCAAGGTAGGGCCACCCGCCGTGCCCAACACTGATCCATCCCTCTGCTCCCCGCCCCAAACCGCACAATCCGCCGTAAATCCTTATACGAAACTATATTAGAAGATCGACGCACGGATGGCAAGCGTTGCCCATGCTTGGACGATTCCTCGATATGGCCGTATGGATTTCCGCGATGGGCCGCGAAGCCCATGACCTCATAGGCCGCCATCTGCCTCGAAATCGTTGTCTGCCGAGGCGGAAAAACGGTTTTTCCCGAAATTTTGGCCGATTTTGAGGTCGCCCCCAGTTGCATTTTTCCGAAAATCCCCGTTAAATCACACCGTCCACTGGAATCAGTGGCCGATCAAGCGTTTTTGCAATCTCACATGGAGGCATGACGAGACATGGCTAAAGCAGCACCAGGGGCAAAGAAAGCGTTGAGTAAGAGTCAGGTCGTCGCGGCGGTTGCCGAGGCTTCAGGCGTGTCGAAAAAGGAGGTGAAGGCGGTCTTCGAGGCACTGACGAACGAAATCAAGAAGGCGTTGGGGCCGAAGGGGCCGGGCGTTTTCAACTTCGCCGGATTGATCAAGATCGCCAAGAAGAAAAGGCCGGCGACTCCGGCCCGCAAGGGCGTCAAGAACCCCTTCACCGGCGAAATCCGCGACATTCCCGCCAAACCCGCCTCGTGGAAAGTGGCCGTTCGGGCGATGAAACCCTTGAAGGACATGATTTGAAATTTTGGGTGTCGTCGCATCACCGAAAAAGCAGGATCAATAACCCGCCACGCGACCCGAAGGCATATGGTGCGGGTTGTCTGTTGGCGTTGAAGCGAGAAATGAGGTGGAGTGGACCTCGGGCGTGGGTGGTGCTGTTCCACGGGCGGCGCGAAGCTCTGCCGGAGGCGGCTAACGCTGGATAACGGCGATGGTCCGTCAGCCGTTTTTGGCTATCGCCGCTTCTAGAGTCGATGCCCGTGACCGTGGACCAAGAAAGCGATCGAATCGACAAGGGCCTCGCGACACGAGGTGGCGAGGCCCTTGATCGTTCATCCCAGATTCCTTCGGAGTACGGCTTTCTCGGTTGGAAGATCAAGAGCAAGATGCTGGTGATGTTGGTCTCGGGATGGAGGCTTCAGTGGTGATTTCCACGCGCCCAGCGAATCTTTTGTGATAATTGTTTGCTCTCGGGTATTGGGCGTTGTCCGCGCCGGGCTTTTTGCCCGACCGCACGCGGCGAGCATCGACCATGACCCGTAAGGAAAGAACGCTTGTTCTTTTTCTTCGGTTCAATGCGGTGATCTTGCTGACCGCCATGGCGCCAGCGGCGATGCCGCTGGGATGGATGGCGGCCATCCACCGCGCCTTGGGCCTGGGCGAGCTGCCCGAGGGACTGATCGTCAGCTACCTGACGCGCTCGCTTTCGGCGATGTATGCGATGCACGGCGCACTGGTCTATTTCGTGTCGCTGGACGTCCGCCGCTACCTGCCGGTGGCAAGATGTCTGGCATCTGGCATGGCTGGATGTCGCCTTCGGCGGCGGAATGTTGGTTCTCGACGCCTCGATCGGCATGCCGACATTGTGGACGGTCTGCGAAGGCCCCGTTGTTATCGTGATCGGCGTCATCATCCTCGCGCTGGCGCGGCGGCTGGACGCCTGACAAGTCAGCCCGCCAAGCCGGCCGAGGACTCTCTTTCGGCCATCGGTGGCAAGAGCCTGAAGGCTACGTGCCCGCCGTGCCTTCCGTTCCGCGGTCTCTCAGGAACGCGCCAAAGCGTTGGTCTACTTGCCGGATATGTTGGATCAACCAGTTTTCCAGCAGCGTATTGACCGATTCGGTCAGCGGAGCGGTGATGCCCTCTTCGTCGAGGTCGGCCTCCAGGCGCGCCAGGGTTTCGTGCAGCTCGGCGTGTTCGCGGCGATGGTCGTCGAGTTCGGGATATTGGTGGTCGGCCATGAACCGTTCTTCCGTCTCGAAATGAAATCGCGTGTAGTCCTTCAGGAAATCGAGCGTTTTGACAAGCCGCCTGACGCCCTCCGCCGAGTGCATGGCCAGCGACACGTCCTCGACCCGCCGAATCCATTCCCGGTGCTGCGCGTCGATCAGTTCGATGCCAATTGCCAAACTTTCATCCCACTGCATGCCGGCCTCCCCGCGTCTAGCTTCCCCCCCTGGGATCCAAGCAAACCCAATCCACGCCGCTAACGCATCCGCGGACCACGATATCATAGGGACTTCGCCACTTCAGGCCCAGATAGCCCGCCTCCCCTCATGGATCGTGGCTCCATCCTCGAAAGCCGCCCAAGGACTGGATCAATCAGGCGCGATCTGAGGTCAACAGATGTTCGGGACGCGGGTGGTTTGGACGAGCGGGAGGGGCGCGCTGCGTCGTGGCCTTTAGTTCTGTCGTTCAATCGCGCGCGGTCATGCAGTTTTGGGATCCTTCAAGGCCCCCATCGAACGGTTGACGATTTCGTTCGCGCCGCGACTTGCGGCTCAAGCGGGGTTCCTTTAGAATTATCGAGGCGTGGAATGTACCCTTGGAAAATGGGGATGCCCGTGGCGGACACTTGGGAGTATTCGGAAGGCGGGCATTGCGCCTGCCCGTTTTGCGGGGCCGCGTCGGCGGTGGATTTGTCGAAGATCGACGAGGATTCGCCCTGTCCCAACTGCGGTCAAATTCTCTGGTTTGTCCGCAAACCGCATGACGAAATTGCGATTCTGATCTTTTTGCCGGGATTGGTTTCGGGATCGGAAAGCCTTCCCCGCCTCGATGAAGTGTTGTCGGTTGTCGCGGGCGTCCCGCGCGTGGCCGCGGATCTTTCTCGTCTCCGCGTCATCACCAGCATGTTCCTGGGAATGCTGGTTTCGTTGCAGCGAAAATTGGCGGCTGCTCAAGGCAAGTTGAAAGTGTTTGGCGTGCCCGCCGGACAACGCTCCGTCTTCGTGTCCACCCGGCTCGACACCGTGCTTGATATTCACCCCGACGAGGCCAGCGCGCTGGCGAGTTTTTGAAGGGCCATATGGCGTGGGGCCAAGACGTGTGCCCGGCCCTGCTTGGCGGAAAAACGAATTTGGTCGATCGCGCGGCGCCCGAGCCTGGCCCCTTCCGGCCCGCGGCGCGATCTTCCTAGAAGATGGGGGAATTGATGATGACGCCGCTGGGGGCCTTTCTCGCCGCCACCCTGTCGCTCGCCGCCGTGGCTCTCGGTGAACCACCCAGGGGAGCGACCGCGTTGGAGTCGATCGCCGACGTGCGGATGCGTTTTGGCGGCGTCGTGGGCAGGCAGATCGCGTGCGGATGCGTTTTGGCGGCGTCGTGGGCAGGCAGATCGACGCCAACGTCCGCAACTGGCTCATCCGCGCCCCGGCCTCCAATCCCGGCCTGTTGGGCATGTTCGAGCTCCGCGATCGGCAACCAGTTCCCAACCTCGTGCCCTGGGCCGGCGAGTTCGTCGGCAAGTACCTGATCTCGGCGATCCAGTCGCTGCGGATGAGCGAAGACCCGGAATTGGAGAAGACGGTTCGGGCGGTGATTGGCCGGCTGCTGGCCTGCCAGGCCGACGACGGCTACCTCGGCCCCTTCCCCAAGAACGTCCGCCTGACGGCCAACTGGGACCTCTGGGGACACTATCACATCATGCTGGCCTTGATGATGTGGCACGAACGAACCGGCGACGACGCGGCCCTGAACGCTTGCCGCAAGGCCGCCGACTTGATGTGCAAGATTTATCTGGGGACGGGCCGGCGGATGTTGAGCGCGGGATCGGACGAGATGAATCTGGCCGTGATCCACGCTTTGGGCGGGCTATACCGCAAGACCGGCGAGGCCCGCTATTTGGCCTTGATGCGCGAAGTCGAAAAGGATTGGGAAAAGGCGGGGGACTATTTTCGCACGGGATTGGCCGGCGTCGATTTCCACCGCATTCCCCGCCCACGCTGGGAAAGCCTCCACGACTTGCAAGGACTGGTCGAACTGTTCCGCATCACCGGCGACGCGCGTTACCGGCAATCGTTCCTCCATCATTGGCACAGCATCCGCCGCTGGGACCGGCACAACAGCGGGGCGTTTTCGTCGGGCGAGCAGGCGACGGGCAATCCGTACCAGCCCAACGCCATCGAGACCTGCTGCACCGTGGCCTGGATGGCCATCACGCTGGACGCCCTGCGTTTGACCGGCGACTCGCTGGCCGCCGACGAACTGGAGTTGTCCACGTACAACGGCATGATGGGCGCATACAACCCGGCCGGCTCGTGGTGCACCTACAACACGCCCATGGACGGGACGCGCGAGGCCTCGCACCACACGATCGTCTTCCAGGCCCGGGCCGGCACGCCCGATTTGAACTGCTGCTCGGTCAACGGCCCGCGCGGGCTGGGGATGCTTTCGGAATGGGCCTTGATGCGATCGGCCGACGGATTGACGGTGAACTACTACGGCCCGATGGACGCCGCCTGGAAACTCGCCGATGGAACAGGCGTCGCGTTGACGCAAGAGACGGAATATCCGCTCGACGGCAAGGCGCGGATCGTGCTGCGGCCCGAGAAGACGAGCGAATTCACGCTGCGGCTTCGCGTTCCCGGTTGGGCGTCTCGGGCCTGGGTGACTCTGCCGGGGTCGCCGCCGGCGAACGCAGTCTGCGGCACGTATTTCGAGGCCCGGCGAGCGTGGAAGGCGGGCGACACGGTGGTGGCGCAGTTCGACATGCCGCTGCGTTGCGAGTCGGGCGACCTGGAGGCCTTCGGCCGGATGTCGATCTATCGCGGCCCGCTGTTGCTGGCCTACGACCAGCGATGGAACGACTTCGACGAGGCGGGCATTCCGGCGATTGCGCCGTCGATGCTCGCCGGGGCGAAGATTTCGTTTCCTTCGCCGTCGGCGGACGATGCGCGGATCGGCCGATTCACGCCCTGGCTGGTCGCGGAGATTCCCGTCGGCGGCACGGTGTTGCGTTTGTGCGACTACGCGACGGCGGGAACGACGGGGGCCCGCTACGTTTCGTGGCTCCCTGCCCGCGAAATCCCCCCGCCGCCGCCCGTGCCCGCCGAACCGGCCGAGGGCGCCGCCGTGCCGCCCGGTCCGATCGAGTTTCGCTGGCGCCGCCCAGCGGCGGCCGACAAGGACCGCGGCCACACGCTCGTGATTTCGCAAACGCCCGATTTTCAGAGGCCCGTGCTCGAACTCGCGGCGGGAACGGGGCGCCGGGTGGTCGTTTCGGGCGAAAACGCCGCCCGCCTCCGGCCCCACGTCGACTACTTCTGGAAACTGATCGCGAAGAACCAGCATGGCTCCACCGTCAGCCTGCCGCCCTTCAAACGGTTCCGCGTTGATCCCAACCTGCCGCCATCGACCGCGGACCCGATGAGCGAGTACGGCGAGCGGGCCGACGGGGTTTTGCTTTGCGCCGATTTGGCGGGCGACCCGAAACCGAGCCATGGCACGCTGCTCCGCGCCGCCGGATTTCAACCCGCGACGGGCAAGACCGGCGAACCCGGCACGGCAGTGCGGCTCGACGGGAAGACCGGCATGTTGGTTTACGCCCTGAACAAGGGATTTCCGAGCTACGAATACACCGTCTCGATCTGGGTGGCGTATGATCGCGGGGCAGAGCGGCTGGGCCAGGTGCTCAGCGCCTGGCATCACGCGATGAACGATCCGCTCCGCATTTGCATCGTCGGCGGCAAGCTTTTCGCTCGGATCGAGGCCGGCTCGGCCTACTCGACCGAAGGAGTGCCGGTCGAGCCTGGGCGATGGCATCATGTGGCCGTGGTCAAGTCGGGTTCGCAACTTGCGCTGTATGTCGATGGCAAGCGGGCGGGAGCGGCGACGGTCCCGATCGAGGTCCTTTCCTCGGCCCGCGATGTCGCCCTCGGCGGAAACCCGCACTTGACCGGCCAGAGCGAGCACCTGGCTTGCCGGCTGGCGCGGTTCAGAATGGACGTGCGGGCATGGACGCCGGAAGAAATCGCCATCGCGGCAAAATGGTAGTGGGTAGGCAAAAGGTCACGCGCGTTGCCTACTCGCCAAGAGCATTCGCCGCCAATCACCGGAGACTGGCGACAAGAACTAAACGCGGCGTTTACGCCAAGGATTTTTCAAAGGAAGGGAATGGGACTCATGAGCGATCCAAGAATGGTGCGGTGGTCCAAGTTGAGCCAGCGCCGGGATGAGACGTGGCAGGGCGGACTGGTGCGCCTTCCAACTTGGTTTGAACCGGAAGGCGAGAAGCCCTATCGGCCCTTGGCGGCGTTGTGGGCGGCCGTGAAAGCGGGGAGGATTCATCTTAGTTCCCCCATGACGGATGCCGAAGCGGGCCCGGAAACCGTCCTCGACACGCTCTTGGAATTTGCTTGCGATCCGTCGTTCGAAGGGCATCGCCCCGGCCGCATCGAAGTGACCGACGCCGGTCTGGCCGATTTCCTCCGCGAGGAACTCGCGGAAACGGAGGTTGAGTTCTCCGTGGTCGAACACCTAAATCTCCATAAGATCGTCCTGGAAGGCCTCGATTCGCATTTGAACGAGGACGTGCCGCAGATTCCGGGTCCGCTGGAGGGCACGGGCGTGACGATCGACAGGATGCGCGCCTTTGCCGAGGCCGCGGCGGCCTTCTACCGCGCCGCCCCGTGGCGACATCTGACCGACATCGACCTGATTCACATCGAGGCGCCCGAAGGCCCGGTCGAATTGCGGTCGGCCGTGGTCCTTGGCATGGGAGACCTCATGGCGGGGATGGCTTTCTACCCCACCGCGAAGGACTATTACGAGTTTCGCCGGATGGCGACGCAGCCTGGAAATTCCCCGGGCAGGATGACAAGTATTTGGCAAGTGGCGTTCCAGCCGATCACGGCGATCCCGTTTGCCGACGCCGATCTTTGGATGGAGCACTCGTTGGAAACCGCGGATGAGCGAGCCTATCCGGTGCTCCTGCGTTTTGGACCGGACATGCGCTTGGGCCGCGCCGGATGCGCGGAACTGACCCAGGTCGAGGCGTGGCTGAGGGCGTTGTCGGCCACGAGCGAGGCGGAGATCGATTCAGGCCGCTGGCACAAAGACGTGACCACATACGACGGCCCGGTGCGCGTGACCCTGGCGATTCACGATTTGCTCAAACCTCCCTCGCCCCAGGTTTGGGCCAAGCGGGGATTTTTCCCCGACACCCGATCCCACGAACGCACGCTGGCCGACATGAACCGATTCCTCGCCCTCAATCCGCCCGCGAGCGAGGCGCATTTGCGTGCGACGCTGGGAAAGCATTTCACGGGCAGGAGCCTTGACGATCTCTCGACTCCTCCTTCCACGCCCCTGGAGCAAGCGCAGGACTTGTGCTATCAGGCCTTCGCCAGTTTTGGCCGTCGCCGCATCCAACTGGCTCGGCAGGCCTTGGAGATTTCGCCCGACTGCGCCGACGCCTGGGTCATTCTCGCCGAGCACAGCATCAGCCACGAGGCGCAACTGGAGTGCTATTCGCAGGGCGTGTCGGCCGGGGAGCGGTCGCTGGGACAAGAGATGTTCGAGGAACATCGCGGGCATTTCTGGTCGGTCACCGAGACGCGGCCCTACATGCGGGCCCGGTTCGGATTGGCCCGCACTCTTGAAAAAATCGGCCGTCTTGAGGATGCCGTCGTCCACTACCAGGAGCTTCTCGAACTGAACCCTCGCGACAACCAAGGGATTCGTTACGTGCTCGTGCCGCGCTTGCTGCAACTGGGCCGGGACGCCGACGCCGCCCGACTGCTCAAGCAACACGACGAGGCAACGCCCCAATGGGCCTACTATCGGGCCTTGATTGCGTTTCGTTCGAGCGGCCCGTCGGCGGCCGCCGGGCGCGAGCTCCGCACGGCCCTGCGGCGCAATTCCCACGTTCCCCGCTTCCTGCTTTCGGACGAGGCGCCGCCGCTGCCCAGCATGTACAGTCCGGGCAGCGTGGAGGAAGCCGTGATTTGTGCCCACGAACTGAAGCCCGCCTTCGCGGCCACGGAAGGCGCAGAAGACTGGCTTGCCGAGGTGATAGCCAAACGCGACCGCGAGCTTCGGGCCCAGCAGCGGAAAAAGCTCGACGCAAAGCGGAATCGCAAGAGGAAAAAGGGACGCTAACGGCCTCTGGCGGACCTCGCCCAAGCAAGAAAGGCAACACCATCCCGCCAGGGACGCGCACCGCCCACGGAAATCCCCGCCGAAAGCTCCGCCACAAGACAGGCGTCGTCTTTTGGACTCGAAGGGATTTTTCTCCGTGGAGATCCGCGTTGCCGAGCGGGACTGTCCCAGTTTTCGGAACAGTCCCCCCGGCCTTTGCGGCGTTTGCTATAGCAACTTCGTGATGCCTGGCAAGGGCAGTGGGTAGTTGCCGGTTTCGTCCGGCCTGGTGGGCGGGGCCATGTTTTCGGTGACTTCCTCGGGCTTGGGGCCGAAGTGGAAGTTCGACTTGGCCGCCTCCTCGAACGTGATCGGCTTGCCCGTGTAGCACGCCAGTTGCCCCAGCACCGCGAACAACGTGCTTTGGGCCATGTGGAAACCGCTATTGATGGGCTTGCCCTGGAGCACGGAATCGATCAGCGCCTTTTGCTCCGCCAGGTAGGGGTTGTTGTGCTTCCCCTCGAAACGCCACTTGGTCTCGCCTTCGATGCGGCATTCGCCCAGATAGCAGCGTCCCTTGGTGCCCAGGATGACGTCGGTGGCGTTGTCATAGCAGCCGGCCTGGGTGCGGCAAAGGGCGTAGATTCGCGCCCCGTTGGCGTATTCGTAGACCGCGGTGTGATGATCGAACATGTCGCCGTAAACCTCGCCGAACGACGAGGACCGGCCGCCCAAGCCGAAACACCATTTCGGCATTTCTTCCTTCATGATCCAAGCGATCCGGTCGAGGTTGTGGACCAGCGACTGGCTCACGTCGTCGCCCGACAGCCAGCAGAAGTGATACCAATTGCTGAACTGGTAATGCAATTCGGAGAGCTTCGGATCGCGGCTGACGATGCCGTAGGGCGCGCGGAGGAACATCGACTGGGCGGCGACCACGTCGCCAATGGCCCCGTCGTGAATCCGCTTCACGCATTCCTGATATCCGTTGTGGAACCGGCTTTGGAGTCCGGAGACCACGCTCAGGTTCTTCTTTTTGGCCAGGTCGCAGGCCTCCTGCATCTGGCGGCAGCCGAGCGGGTCGATGCCGTGGGGTTTTTCGACGAACACGTGCTTGCCGGCCTGGACCGCGGCCAAGGAATACATCGGGTGGAACTTCGACGCGCAGGCGATCAACACCACGTCGGCGGCCTCGATCACCCGCTTGTAGCCGTCCAGGCCGTGGCAGGCATGGTCGTCGTCGACCATCATTTGCTTGGGAAAGGTGGCCTGAAAATACTTCCGCTTGGCCTCCATCCGCGACTTGAAGAAGTCGGTCATGGCGACCAGCTTGACCATCTCGCCCGCCTGAAGGGCCTCGGATGCCGCGCCGGCACACCGACCGCCGCAGCCGATCATGCCGATCTTGACGATTTCCTGACCCGCGGCGTGGGCCCCTCGGGCAATCGACAGGCCGCCCACGGCCGCGGCCCCGGCCGCTTTCAAGAACTCGCGCCGTGAAGGCGCCGAAGACTTTCGAACTTCCTCTCGATGCGACATGTTCGTTCCTCTGGCAGGAAAATGTTGGTGAGAAACAGTTCTGGTCAGCACAAGACTCGGCAGGCGTTCAAGGCGCGGCCAATTGCCAGACCCACAACTCGCTGATCACCGCGTTGGCGCCCTCGACCCGCTGGACCACCAGCCGCAACTTGCCGTCCTGCGAAAAGGTGACCGGCAACTGGAATCGCCGTTCGGCGGGCAACATGCCGCTGTCCTTGTAGTCGGGCAAGCGAATGGCAGGCACGGCGAGACGGACCAGACGCTGGTCGGGCGAGCCGACGAGAACGGACTGCGTGCGATTGCCGTTGTCAAAGTCCCACCACGTCATGCCGGCCAGATAGTCTTTTTTGTGGTCCAGACCGTGGATTTCGAACACCACCTGCTCGCCGTCGAAAAAGACGGTGGCTTGCGTTGCCGGCACGTCCACGCCCTCGGCGGGAAAACGGTACGGCTTGGCGGAGAGGCAGACGATTTTGACCGGGCCTGCGCCGGCCGACTCGCGTTGGCAACCGCAATCGAGATACGCGGCGAGCGTCGCGCCCTTGGGCGCGTTTGCCGCCAGGGCTTGTTGCCGGGCGGCGATGGCCGCCGGATTTTCCGAAACGAGTTCCACGGCTTGAGGCCCCTCGGCGCCCGCGGCGAGACGGGCCCATCCCAACGCGATTCCCGACGCCAGCCCCAGCATGAGTTTCATCGCACGCATGAGCAAACCCTCCTTCAAGGCTCAAGGTTAGCCTGATCTCCAGGGCGAGTCAATGCAGGGAAGCGCGACGGCATCGCGCGATGGTTGGTTTTCATTCCGCGCTTCATGAGGGGGACTGCGAGGCCGCCGTCGTGTCGGGGCGCCGCGATCTCAAGCCGGCCGGCGGCTCCGTAATCGCGTCATGACCACCGACAGCAAATACACGCCCGCGGCCGCCAGCACGATGGCCGCTTCCGGAGTGACCCGCGTCCCATAGGCGGCCATCCGCGGCACGGTCGTCAAAAAGGCGCAAATGCCAATGGAGGCGAAGATCAAGGGGCCCATCCGCGTGACGTGATGGGCCGCGGTGGCCGCCGGCAAACCGAGCAGGGCAATTACCAAGATCAGGCCCACGACCTGGGTCAACACGATCACGGTCAGCGCCACGACGCAAAGCAGGACGACGTTGGTTCCCAAAAGAGAAATGCCCTGCAATTGGGCCTGCTCCTCATCGAGGCACAGGGCCAAGAATCGTTTATGGAACACGAGCACCGTGCCCACGATCACCGCGTCGAGCGCGAGCATCCTTCGCACATCGTCCCAGCTTACGAAGACGATGTTGCCGAACAGGTAACTCATCAGTTCGGTCTGATAGCCCGGCGTGAACTTCGCCAAGAGGATTCCGACGGACATGCCGACCGACCAGAGGGCGCCGATGAGCGTGTCCATGCGTTCGGCCACGCGCTGGTGGATCAGGCCGATCGCGACCGCCCCGGCCAAGGCCGCCAGCGTGGCCCCGTGGATCGGCAGGAACCAGGCAAACATGCTGGGAAACATGGCGGCCAGGAACAACGCCGCCCCAACGCCTCCCACCGCCATGTGGGCGATGGCCCCGCTGAGAAACACGATCCGCCGGGTGATTACATACGGGCCGATCAACCCGCAGGCCAGGCTCGCCAACAACCCGGCCATCAGGCCGGTCAGCAAGAACGAGTTGTCGCCAATGTCGCGGAGGAACTGGATCATGGACGCTCGGGCGCGCAGCCTTGTCGGCAGCCCGGGTCCGAAAGCGGGCACTCGTCCTGGTGCCGCACGACCCGGATCGGGGCGTGATACATTTGGGCGATCACTTCCTTGGAGATTTCGTCGGCGGCGTGGCAGATGAGGCGGCGGTTCAGGCAGGCCACGCGCCGCAAGTGCGTGGAGACGAAAGACACGTCGTGGCTGACCACCACGATCGGCAATCGCTGGTTCAGCCGGTGCAAAAGATCGGTCAGGCTTTGCTCCATGTACGGATCGACCCCGGCGGTCGGCTCGTCCAACAGCAACAGTTCAGCGTCCGAGGCCAGCGCCCGGGCAATCAGCACCCGCTGCCGCTGCCCGCCGGACAGCGTGGCCATCGTGCGATGGGCCATCGCGGCCATCGCGGTCTCGCGGCCATCGCGGTCTGCTCCAGCGCGGCCAAGGCGGCCTCGACGTGTTCGCGTCCGTAGCGGAACCCCCAGGACGACCTCGTCAGTCGCCCGGTCAGCACCACGTCGAGGACGCTTGCCGGCACGCCGGGATCGATGCGGGCGTGCTGCGGCACGTACCCGATCCGTGAGCGGACCTCGCCCGGCGACCGGCCCAGCACTCGCACCTCGCCCCGCTGCGGCTCAAGCAAGCCCAGAAGGATCCGCAAGAGCGTGGTCTTGCCGCCGCCATTCGGGCCGATCACGCCCAGAAAATCTCGCGGACCGATCGTCAGCGACACGTCCTCCAGGACCCACTCCGAATTGTGCGGGGGATAAGCAAAATAGACGTGCTCGATCTGGACCACGGACGAAGGGTCGCTCATCGGAACTTGGGGCGGTTTTGAAGGGCGCGGGGAAAGAACCAACGGGCCGCCGAGGTGAAGAACCCTAAGGACCAAGCGAGGTTCACGGCCCACGCGGAAGCCGTCGCCTCCACGCCCTAAAACCAACGGTTGCCAGCGACCTCGCAACGATACTTCATTATGACTCCGCGTCGAGGCGGGTCAAGGACGAAGGGCCATCAACGAGCGGGTGACACGGCCAGCTCGGCAGATGCGCGAAGGAGCAACCCCTTGCCGCCGCCCCATGTCGCATCGCGCCGGATGCGGGACCAGGCTGTTGCACAAGCCAGAACACGGTTTCCTTGGCGGCGTCTTTGCGCGGCCGCCGGCGCGGGAACCGAAGCGGGTCGCCAAAAAAAGTCTTCAAACAGCCACTCTCGACTCGAAAACGCAGGAGAAACGTTCCATGTGCGGAGAATGCCACGGTTCTCACCACGCGCGGGTTGCGTGGAAAAACGACACGGAATTTGCCGAAAACGCGACGGCGTGTTCAATCCACCGCCGAGGGTTCCTCGCCCTGGGTGGCCTGGGCGCGGCCGCGACGGCGATGCAGTCGGCCTGGGCCGCGTCGCCCGAACCGAACGCCGTCCTGCCCAAGGCCGCGGGCGGGCAGGACGCTGCGCCTTCAAAGATCGGCGGCGGCGGCTTCACACCGCGCCAGTCCCCCGAACCGGCGGTCCCGCGCCGCATAGTCGCGGATCGCCTGACGGAGCAGGGCTTCGTCGAAGTCGGGCCAGCATCGGTCCGTGACCCAGATCTCGGCGTAACTGATCTGCCAAAGCAGGAAGTTGCTCAAGCGCATCTCGCCCGCCGTGCGGATCAAGAGATCGGGATCCGGCGTACCCGCGGTGTAGAGGTGGGCGGCGAGGGTGTTTTCGTCGATGGCCTCCGGCGCAAGGGTTCCCTCCCGGACCTGACGAGCGATGCCGCGGACCGCATCGACGAGTTCCTGCCTTGCCCCGTAATTGATCGCCAGGCAAACCCGGAGGCCCGTGTTCGTTCGGCTCAACGCCACCGACTCGTCGACCTCCTTCCACACGGCATCGCTGATGCCCTCGCGCCGCCCGATCACCGAAACTCGGATGTTGTGCTCGCGGATCGTCTGGCGCTGCTCGATCATGTACTGCTGGAGCAGGTTGAGAAGGAAATCCAGCTCTTCCCGCGGCCGCTTCCAATTCTCGCACGACAGACAGTACAGCGTGAGGTGCTCGACGCCCAGGCGAGCGCATTCTTCGATCACGCGGCGCACCGCTTCGGAACCGCGGCGGTGGCCTTCGATTCTGGGCAGTCCCCGCCGCTGCGCCCAACGCCCGTTGCCGTCCATGATGACGGCGATGTGGCGGGGAAACCGTTCGGGCGGGATGCCCAAGGCGGCGGTGCCCGCGATGGCCGGCGAAGAGTCCGACATGGCCGTGGGTTCCCTGCCCTCACTGCCCGGCAAAAATCGTTTGCTCCCGATCCGGCCCGACCGACACCATCTCCACCGGCCGTCCGATCAGGGCGGCGATCCGGTCCAGGTACGCTCGGGCTTGCGGGGGAAGGTCGCTCATGCGACGCACGTGACTGATTTCCCGTTGCCAGCCAGGCAGCGTCTCGTACACGGGGCGGACCTCGCGCAAGTCGTCGACGTGGGCGGGAAACTGGGTCGTGCGCTGGCCGTTCAACTCGTAGGCCACGCAAATCTTCAGCTCGGGCAATTCGCTGAGCACGTCCAAGAGCATCACGGCGAGGGCATCGACGCCGCTAAGCCGGGCCGTGTAACGAACGGCCACGGCGTCGAACCAGCCGCATCGGCGAGGGCGGCGGGTAACCGTGCCATATTCGTTCCCGCGATTGCGGATGTGTTGCCCGGTCTCGTTGTCTTGCTCCGACGGAAACGGCCCGCCGCCGACCCGCGTCGAATAGGCCTTAGCCACCCCAATCACCTTGGTCACATAGCGGCCCGGCACGCCCGATCCGCTCGAAACCCCCACGCCCGAACTGTTGCTCGCCGTGACAAACGGAAACGTGCCGTGGTCAATATCCAACAAGGCCCCTTGGGCGCCCTCGAAGAGGATTTTTCGATCGGCCTCGCAGGCATCCAAGAGGAACGCCGTGGTGTCGCCGACGAACGGTCGGAGACGCTCGGCGTAGCCGGCATACTCGGCGTGGATTGCCGCGGCGTCCAGCGCCGCCGCCGCGTCGTGCGCCCCGAGACCCGCGAGCGATTTCTTCTTCGCCTCGGTGACTTGAGCAATCCGGTCGGCGATCCCCGGTCGATAGAGATCGCCGAGGCGGATGGCGAACGAGCGGCCGGCCTTGTCGCGGTAGCACGGACCGATTCCCCGCATGGTCGTGCCGATGGCTTCGCCGCTCGTGCAGGCGTCGTTCAGCAATCGGTCCTCTTCCACGTGCCAGGGGAAAATCAGGTGGGCCCGTTCGCTGACCATCAGATTCGAACCGATTCGGACGCCGCGGCCCCTCAGTCCGTCGATTTCCGCCAGTAGAGTAGCAGGATGGATCACCACTCCAGCAGCGATCACACACTGCACTTGAGGGCGGAAGATGCCGCTAGGAATGAGGGATAGTTTGAAAGTCTGCCCGCCGGCGACGACCGTATGCCCCGCATTGGCCCCCCCTTGATAGCGGACCACTATCTCATGTTGTTCGGTCAGCAAGTCGACGACTTTGCCTTTGGCTTCGTCGCCCCATTGCAACCCAATAATACTCGTCGCAGGCACGGATCCCTAAACTCCTCAAATTTGCGAGACGATCGCTCCCCCAAATAGCTGGGCCGAACGAACCACTCTATCATCCCCGAACCGCGACCGTCAAGCATATCGCCAGACTCGGCAATTCAGAAGCGGGTGATACCGGTGGGAAAGCAACGCGAGGCCGGGTAGCGACTCGCCCATCCGCTTGTCATTGGTTCGAACCGCATGTACACTTCCAAAGTGGGGGCATGACAGGGTGCCTTAGCTCGGGAAGGCGAGTTCGATGGCTCCCAAGCTATTCAGGCCGTCGTTTGATGTCGTTAATGTTATGGGCTAGTCAGGGCCATGGCTGCCGAGGCGGGACGCGTTGCATCAGAGTTGGCCTAGACGAGCATACTTCGTTGAAATGCCTCTTCACGCCCTGACAGATCTCGGCGATGAGGGCAAGGAAGCTCCTGCCTCGTTCAACAAGAGCGCAAGCAACTTGCCTGGGCGTCGCGGCGAATTTTGTCCCGCAAGTACCGCCGACGATTCACCGAATCGAGGTCTTTCCTTGACCGTGCAAAAAGGACTCCGCCTGCTATGCGTTGGCTTTTGACTGGCCCGAGGGTTCCAACCTGGATCTCGTTGGCGGTGATTGCCGCGTCGGCCTGGATCGCCGGACTGCTGTTGGCGCGGTTTGGTTGGAATGCGAGCCTTTCGCCGGACGAGGCAATCCATCTCACCGAGGTTGCTGGACTTCCCCTGCCGAAAGTGACGCTCGATCTCAACCCCCAATATCGGGCACTCGTCGAAGAGGCCAAAGAATATGTCATCCGGCTCGTTGATGTGTATCCCACGGATGTTCAGGCGGTCGCCGCGCTAGCGCAACTGCACAATCTCGCGCACGACGACGCCGGAGAGGTGGCCTGCTGGCGGCGGTGCCTGGAGTTGGACCCGAACTACTTGCTGGCGTACTCGAATCTCGCCCTGCGGGCCGCGAACCGGGGCGAGGACCGGGAGGCGGAAGAGTTGTTGCGTCGGGCGCTCCAGGTGCCCGGCGCTTCGTCGGGATTTGCCGAGCTTTTGGCCACGGTGCTTTCCGACCAAGGGAAGTTCGCGGAGGCCGCCAGCGTGCTGGAAGATTCGCTGGCGCGTCGGCCGCCGTCGGCGCGCACGCACATCCTGCTTGGCGAGGCGCGGCTGAAGCTCAAGGAGTTCCAAAAGGCGAAGGAACAGTTTCAAAAGGCGATCGAGTTGGACCGCTCGTCGTCCCGCGCGTACCATGGCCTTTCCCAAGCCACCGCAAGGCTCGGCCTGGCGGATGAATCGGAGAAATATCGTGCCGAGTTCGCGCGGCTGAGGGCCATCGAGGACGAAACCGGCCGCAAGAAGCAGGAAGCGGGACAAGGGCTTCGGGGCGACGAGTACGTGGCGACGACGCACGTTGCCCAAATCCTCACCATGGCGGCCAAGACGCATCTTTCGCACGGCGAGGCCGACGAAGCCGAGCGGTGCCTGTTGCGGGCGGCTGAATTGAGTTCCGAGGACACCCCGAGCCGCGCCCTCTTGGCCGACCTTTATGCGTCGCGGGGCCGCCTCGAGGAAGCCCTGGCCATGGTCGAACAATTGCGGAAACTCGATCCCCGCAACCCGGCTCATCTTCGCAGCCATGGAATTCTCCAGGGCCGTTTGGGCCGCTGGGAGGCGGCGGAGAAGACCTTTCAGCAACTGTGCGCGCTGATGCCCGACCAGGCGGTCGGCTATGCGGGTCTTGCGGAGTCGTACCTTCGCTCGGGCAAGCAGCTCGATCAAGCCCGGGCCTTGGCCGCCAAGGCGGTTGCCCTGGAACCCAGTGCATGGAACCATTTCATCCTCGGCGCTTTGTGCGAACGGTTGGGCGATCTCGACGCCGCCCGCGCGGCCTTGAAAAAAGCCGTGGCCCTCGACCCGAACAACCCGCGATATCGACAATTGAACGCTTCGCTCAAGGGAACGGACTGAGATATGGGCTCGCCGACGAGGGGAAGGCTGATCACGGCCACGGTGGCCTTGGCCGCCACGGCGGCGGTTTGGTGGATCGCGGCGAGGCCACATCGGGCTTCCTTCAGGGCAACGGACGGCGCTGGGACGAAATCAGACCGTCTCCTCGCGACGTCAAGCCAAAGTCTTCAAACTCCCGCCGAACAAGCTCCTCAAATCCTTTCCGGCGCCGCCAACGCCAGCCCCGCCGCAGCGCCCGAAGGCCCGATCGTCCTCCGCGACGTCACGGCGGAAACCGGGATTGCATTTATCCACAGTGACGGAGGGTCCGGAAAGCGTTACATCGTCGAGACGGTTACGGCAGGCTTGGCGCTGTTTGATTACGATGGCGACGGACTCATTGACATCTACTTCCTCACTGGCACCCCGCTTCAGGGCACGAAGGCCGACGCCCTGCCCACCAATCGCCTCTACCGAAACCTTGGCGGCTTCCGATTCGTCGATGTGACGGACTCGGCGGGCGTAGGGCCGTCAGGTTATGGGCTGGGGGTGTGCGCCGGCGACTACGACAACGATGGACATCCCGACCTCTACGTCAGCAACTTCGGACCCAACGTGCTCTATCGCAATCGCGGCGATGGAACCTTCGCCGACGTGACGCAGCAGGCGGGGGTTGGGCGGGGACACCGCGTAGGGGCCGGCGTCTCCTTCTTGGATTTCGATGCCGACGGCCAACTCGACTTGTTCGCCGCCAACTACGTCGTTTTCTCCTATGACCGACCTGCCACCCGCTACTTCGGCGGCTATCTCCGCTATCCGGGACCGCGAGATTTCCCTCCGGAACGCAACAGCCTGTTCCGAAACCTCGGCAACGGCGCTTTCGAGGACGTCAGCGTCGTCTCCGGCGTGGCCAGCGTGGCCGGAACCGGAATGGGAATCGTCGCCTGCGATTACGACAACGACGGCGACACCGACGTGTTCGTCTGCAACGACCTGGGGGCGAACTTCCTTTACCGCAACGAGCAAGGCGGGAAGTTTCAAGAGGTCGGCCTGGCCGCGGGCGTGGCTTACAACTTCCAGGCCGCGCCCACCGCCAGCATGGGACCCGACTGCGCCGACTACGACCACGACGGGTGGTTGGACATTTTCCTGACCGACTATCAGGGCGAATGGCCCTGCCTCTACAAAAACCTCCGGGACGGCTCGTTCGAGGACGTCACCGTCCAGGCCGGGGCCGGGGCGGGCACGTTCCCTTATATCAAATGGGGCTGCGGTTTCGCCGATTTCGACAACGATGGGCACAAGGACTTATTCATCGCCACGGGCCACATCGAGGAGTTCATCGACAAACTGGATCCAACGACCGCCTACGCGCCCCCCAACACCGTCTTGCGGAACACCGGCGACGGCCGGTTCGTGGATGTGACGAAAACCGCCGGCGACGGGTTGCGCGTGCGGGCCAGCGCCCGCGGCGCGGCCTTCGACGACCTTGACGGCGACGGCCGAATCGATGTCGTGGTGCTCAACTCCAACGCCCGACCCACCGTCCTCCGCAACATGTCCCAAAACGCCAACCACTGGATCCAGCTTCAGCTCCGCGGAGTGAAAACGAATCGCGACGGCGTGGGGGCCAGGGTGCGGCTGGTCGCGGGCGATCTGGCCCAGACCGACGAAGTCCACGGCGGCCGGGGCTACCAAAGCCACTGGGGATCGCGACTCCACTTCGGCCTCGGAACCCGCAACCGCGTCGACCGCATCGAAATCCGCTGGATTGGAGGCGGCGTCGATGTGTTCGAACATGTTGCCGCGGATCGGGTCGTGACGTTGCCGCGGATCGGGTCGTGACGCTGACCGAAGGCGAAGGCAGGGCGATGCCCTGAAGGCAAGCACGCGCAACGCTGCAAGCACGCTCTATACTACAAAGCCCATCAC
>Ga0209101_1000887_pt1 | contig 23895 bp, 7 predicted proteins | sample ConPoolayeCmetaG_FD_185481 | JGI IMG/M metagenome (GOLD analysis project Ga0209101, IMG submission 185481) | Hot spring microbial mat communities from California, USA to study Microbial Dark Matter (Phase II) - Cone Pool mat layer C metaG... ...
CGCAGTGGAGCGCTCCCCTCACGCCCACCTACATGGAGGCGCCGGCGGGAGGGGGGCGGGTGCTCTACATCACCGGTGCGCACACCAGCACGCTGGTCATCGGTGAGTTTGTCATCAGCGGGGGCAATGTTACCGGTGATGGAGGCGGCATCTACATAGCGACGCCTCTCAGCCCCACCATCAGGAACGTGGTGCTCTACGGGAACAGTGCCACGGGCAACGGTGGTGGTCTGGCGTCGGTGGGGGGCAATCCGCGCCTTTACAACAACACGGTGGTGTACAACACGGCGGGCAACGGTGGTGGTCTCTACTTTGCGGCGGGGCAACCCGTGGTGAGCAATACCATCGTCGTGAGCAACACCGGGGGCGGCATCCGCCTGGCCTCCGGCTCCGCCACACTGGCCTACAACAACGTCTGGCATAACAACGGTTACAATTACAGCGGAACTGTTGCCAGTCCGACCGACATCGCTGAAGATCCGCGCTTCGTGGACCCGGCGGCGTCGAACTTCCGTCTGCGCCCCGATTCTCCCTGCGTGCACAGCGGCGATCCCCATACCGCGCTGGTCTGGGATTTTGAAGGAGACGTGCGTCCTCTGCCGTCCGCTCAGTTGTACGACATCGGTGCGGATGAATCCACCACTTATCTTGGAGTTGACGTTGGGCCTGCAACGCTATACGACACGGCAGGTCCGGGCGAAGTGGTGCAGTTCCCATTTGTGCTCACCAACACCGGTACGCTCCAGGACTCCTATATGCTGACCCATACACTCGTTGTCAGCGGTGGTAGCGCGAGCGAATGGAGTATATCTTATACCCCGGTGTACACTGTTGCCGCTGCTGCCGCGGTCCAGGTGCCGGTGTACATTACCGTACCGCTCACCGCCAGCAGCGGTGTGCAGGTCACGCTCTACCTGACCGCCGCCTCGCGTTCCAATCCTGCCTATTTCTCCGACATGGCCATCGGTTTACTGGATGTCAGGCGTGAGTGGGGGGTGGAGATCGGGCCGGCCTATAGCACCAACACCAACCCGGGTACGGTGGTGGTCTACGTACATACGATCACCAATACCGGTAACGCCCGGGATACATTCAATCTCTTCCTCAACAGCGATCTCGGGCTTTCCCAGATGAGCCATACAAGAGTGGAGAACCTGGATGCAGGGCAGACTGCCAGGGTCTACGTCACTGTGACGGTGCCGGCGTACGCGGCAGGTGGCGCGGTCGAGCGTTCGGTGGTCAGGGCGCAGAGTTCATCCGGGCCGGTCTCTGCGAGCGTCGAGGATTATACCAGGGTCAATTACATTTCCGGTAACCGTCACGTCTCCACCGGTGGCGACGACACGCTCAATAACTGTCGCCTGGTTACCCGTCCGTGTCGCACCATTGGGCAGGCGCTGGGTCAGGCGGCCGGTGGCGACGAAATCCGGGTCGCGAGCGGTACTTACAACGAATACAACCTGACGGTCAACAAACCGGTGGTGCTTCTGGGAGGCTACGATGCCACGTTCGCCACACGTGACCCACAGAGCTATCCCACCATCATTGACGCCAGGCAACTGGGCCGGGTACTGTACATTTTCGGCAATGCCACCGTTGACGGTTTTACTCTGCAGAACGGTTACTTCAACGGCCCCGGCGGCGGTATCTACGCTGTTAATGCGCCCGTTCTGCGCAACAACATTATCATCAGCAACACTGCTGTCGGCAACCGGGGTGGTGGTGTCTACAACGCGGATGGCAATCTAACGCTGGAATGGAACACCCTGATCAACAACCAGGCCGATATGGGCGGCGGGTTCTACAACTACCGTGGCAATCCGGTTGTGCAGTACAATGTCTTCAAGGACAACCGCGCTGTCAGCAGAGGCGGTGGGCTGTACAACACCGGTATAGCAGGTGCTGCACCCAGAGTCTGGACGAATGTGTTTCACGGCAACATAGCCGGTGTGGAGGGTGGCGGCCTGTACAATCTGAGCGGCAATACTCTGGTGTGGCACAATACCTTCTACTCTAACTCCGGCGATGGTATATACATTGCCGGCGGCTCGCCCGGCATCAGCAATACTATCGTGGTCAGCAACACCGGCTGGGGTATCCGTGGCGCAGCCATCACGGTGGACTATAACGATGTGTGGGCCAACAGCAGTGGAGACTATGGCGGCGGCGTCACGGCTGGCCCCCACTCCATTTCGGCCGATCCGCTCTTCCTCGACGCGGCGGCGGGTGATTTCCATCTGCGAGAAGGTTCCCCGTGCATCGAGAGCGGCGATCGTACCAACGCCGCCATGCTCAAGTACGATCTTGACGGTCAGCCGCGCCTCATGGGCACCAATCCTGACATAGGCGCAGACGAGTTTCAGCGCCTGGGCGTGGCCTTCTCCCCGAATGAAGCAGGGCAAGATGGCTGGCCCGGTCAGCCTCTGACTTACACGCACATCCTTATCAACGAGGGCAACTACACCGATACCTTCGCGCTGACATGGTCAAATCAATGGCCAGGGTGGGATGTCACGGTGAATGGGGTCACCACTCAACCGCTTAACATAGCGCTTGGGCAGGGTAACACAACCACTCTCTACGTGCGCATGACCCCTACCAATCTTTTCAGTGGCACCACCAATGTGACCATCATCACAGCTACCTCCACTATCGCACAAAGCGATCCCGAGACCTACCTGCCGGTCTACGCCACGGCTGTGGATACCACCACCGTGCGGCGGGCATGGGGCGTTGCCCTGGAACCGGACCTGTACGGGTGGGGAGGCATAGGCGCGCGTGTGATCTATACACACGTATTGACCAACACCGGCAACTACACCGACTCTTTTACCATAACCTGGAGTAATGACCAGGCACCATCTGGATGTAGCTGGCCCGTCTCCATGGACACCCCTGCCAACACGGGCCCGGTAGGCCAGGGGATGACAAAGACAATCCAGCTTTCGGTGTACGTACCCGGTTGTACTGGTGTGGGCACCGGCATCTACGCCAATACACTGATCGTCACCGCCACTTCCGATTCCGATGGCAGTGTCCGGGATAGGGTGACAGACCTGACTGTCTCCAACTGGCAGCATGGTCTGGAGTTTGCCCCCAGCAGGAGCGATACCAGTTGGCCAGGCACACAGGTCCATTACATTCATGTGATCACCAACACCGGCAACTATACCGATACTTTCGTGATCAATCACACCTCCAGCCGGGGGTGGAGTGTCAGCGTATCTCCATCTGTCGTGACGATAGGGGGGTGGCCCACTCCACGACCTCCGGATGCTGTGTACACGGCCACGGTATACGTCACCGTGACCATACCGCCTCTGGGAGTCGCCTTCGGTGGCGATGTGGACCACACAGTGATCACCGTCACATCTCGCACTAATCCGACCTTGAAGCGCGCTGTTGTGGACACCACCACGGCAAGGCAGGTGGCCGGGGTGCTCTTTGTAGATAACTACGATGACACGCCTGCCCCCAACAAACCGGCTGTGCGCGTCTACAATCCCACCGGCACTCCGAGGACGGTTGTCTTCACCCATACCCTGACCAACCTGGGTAACGGTCGGGATATCTTCAATATCACGGCTTCAAGCCTGAAAGGCTGGCCTGTCTCTATCTCTCCCGCGCCGACGGTCTCGCTGGGTTACCAGGAGAGCATCACCGTGTTCGTCACGCTGACCACTCCGGGGCCGGGTACCCCATATCCGTTCCCGGCGCCATGGGACAGGGTTGTGGCGACCGCCACCTCGCAATTCGATCCGACGAAACGGGATACGGTTACGGACATCGCTATCGTCAATCAGTACCCGGGCGTGCGCCTGTCGCCGGGCTACGCCCAGAGCGCGCAGCCAGGCTGGGTGACATACACCCATATCCTCACCAACACAGGGAATTACACCGATTCGTTCAGGCTGACTTTCAGCGGGTGGGAGGTGGTGTTCAGCGGTGACGTCAATGACGTGGGGCCGGGTGTGACCCGTACCGTTTATGCGCGGGTGCGTGTGCCATACGAGGAGTGCGGTACGGTGGGAACGAGCATGATCACCGCCACATCGGTCTTCAGTCCCGCCGTTTCGGACGCGATATTGGATGCCACGACGGTAGCCCCGGTCTATGCGGTGGCATTGGATGAGATACGGCCGGTGCGTGCGCTGGCCGACGCCTCCACAGGTGGTACGGCGATCTACCGTCACAACGCGACCAACATCGGCAACTGTGCCGGCACGTTCCAGTTCCAGGGGATTCAGAGCGATCCCCATTTCACGCCGACGGTCACGCCGGTGAGCGCAACCATACCATTCGGCGGTCAGAAACGTATCACCGTCACCGTCAACATCTCCCCCACGGATAACATCCTGGCCGGCACCGTCGTCGTCACGGCTTCCGCTCCGGGTGGGAGTGGTGATGTGGTAACCGATACCATCATCGTCAATCAGGTGGTGGACGTCGAGTTTGAGCCTGACCATACGGTGACCAATTACACCGGCGGAGCGGTCGCGTTCGTCCACATGCTGACCAACACGGGTAACTACACCGATACTTTCTACCTGAGCATGCGAAACGCGGACGGATGGGACGTTTCCGTCCAGCCCCAGGTTATTCCAGGCCTGGGACCTGGCGGGTCGAGGCCGGTCACAGTTGTGGTTACCGTCCGCCCAACTGTGTATACCGCGACCAACCGTACCGTAGTCACCGCCACTTCTGATGTCCTTCCCTGGGAACAGACGCGTGGCTACATACCGACGGCAGCGGTGACCGATACGCTGGTGGTGCGCCGGCCGCACCTGGTGATCGAGCCGGCGCCGGGCTACACCGTCAATATGGATCCCGGCACCTCCGCCACGCTATACCACACGCTGACTAACGATGGCGGTCTGGTCGGGACGTACCAGATCACCTCCACCGGCCGTTTGGGATGGATTGGCATGGTGTCGCTGACGGTGAGCAACCTGCTGCCCGGGGATAGCTTCCCATTTACGGTGCCGGTGGTTGTACCGAACGGGGTGTGGGGGCTTTACGACGTCGCTTACATCACGGCCACAGAGATCTACTCTGGCGTACGTGCCACCGCGACGGATGTCGTCACGGCTCCTTATCGCTATGATGTGACACTGCTCCCCTCGACACGGGATAGCGCTGTCGTACCGCCAGCAGTGGTTGTCTATACTCATACGCTGAAGAACACCGGTAACTACACCACAAGCTACACACTTGCTGCTGATGGTGAGTTCAGCAGCGCGAGCATCGTGCCGGCCAGCGTCACCGACCTGCCACCGGGCGGTATGGTCCCGGTCACCGTCACCATTGCTGTACCCTTCGAGGCGGCCGCTGGCGATGTTGAGGATACCAGGATTTCCATCAGCTTCAGCGACAGGAAGGTGTACTTCTATGACACCGTCCATATCAGCCACACCACCGGCACGCGATATGTCAATGTGAACGGCTGGGATGAGCGGAATAACTGCCGGACAAGCACTGCCCCCTGCGCCACAATCCAGCATGCGGTAGACCAGGCCTCTCCTGGCGATGAGATTCACGTGGCTACCGGCACTTACTATGACGAACGGCTCGCCGGGCAGGTGGTGCGGATAGATAAATCCGTCACGCTCAGCGGTGGATACGATGCCAATGACTGGGAAAGCAGCCCCGACCCGGTACTCAGGCCAACTGTCCTGTATGCTGCCAATCAGTTAGGCCGGCGCGTGGTGGTCGTCGGTGCAAATGTCACCCCCACCATCCAGGGCTTCCGTATCACTGGCGGGTATGTGAACGGAAACGGCGCGGGCATCTACATAGAGGCAGGGGCTGCCCCCACAATCCGGGCCTGTCACATCTACGACAACCGGGCCATTGGCAGCGGCAGCCTGGGTGGCGGCATTTACTTCGCCGGAGGAGCCGCTCCTCTGTTTGACCAGAACCGCATTTACAACAATACGGCCAGTGACGGAAGCGGTGGTGGCATCTACCTGGCGGGTGGCAATTCCAGGCTGTTCAACAATCTGATTTACTACAATGTGGCTGCCGCCTGCGGTGGTGGTCTGTGCAATGGCAGCGGGATGCCGCTGGTCTACAACAATACTTTCTATAGCAACACTGTGAGTGACCCGGTAGGGGGCGGCGGTATCGGGAGCCTCGACGGTACTCTGGTGCTCAGCAATACCATTGTGGCGAGGAATGCAGGGACCGGTATCCGTATTGTTGGTGGCACACCTCCGCTCCTGAGCTACAATAACGTGTGGGAAAATGAACCTGTGGACTACGAGTGTAGAGGCTGCCTGCACCCCACGGACATCTCTGCCAACCCTGTGTTCGCGGACGCTGAGAACGAAGACTTCCATCTGACCAGCGCCTCCCCGTGCATTGACGCAGGCGACCCCAATTCCACATTGCCGACCGTGGACCACGAGGATAACCCACGTCCGCTGCCGATAGGGGGACGTTATGACATCGGTGCCTATGAGTACGGTCTGGGCGGAGGCAAGGTGGCAGACCGGCCTGCTGCCGATCCCGGCTCGCTGATCACCTATACCGTCCAGGTGTACAACACTACTGCCAATCCTCAGTCCTTCCCGGTCACCGACACCCTGCATCCGTACCTCTCCTACGTGCCCGGCTCGCTTGTCTCTACCGGTGGTGTCGCGGAGTATGTCACCGCCACACGTACTATCTCATGGGTTGTGACCGTGGCCGCCAATTCCGGAGAGAGCATCACATTTACCACTGCCGTTACAAATTGGATAGGTCACGACGTGGTAATCACCAATGTGGCGTGGATCAACCTGGCGCCTGCCAACACGGTGAGCGTCTCTGTCAACCCAGTGCCCTCAACTCGCTATGTGGCGCCTGATGGTGTGGATAAGGACAACGCCTGTAACCTGCCCTGGCGTCCATGCGCCACGGTGCAACGGGCAGTGGACCAGGCCGTGGCCGGCGACACGGTGCTGGTAGCTGCAGGAACCTACACCGGGGCCGGCGTGGTGGCCACTGTTGGCAAGTCAATCACGCTGATGGGTGGCTATACGCGCACCGGCAGCTACACCGCCACAGTATGGAGCTACGCACCGGAGTTGTACCCGACCGTTCTGAATGGGGGACTGCGCATTAACGGTCCCGCCGCGGTAGTGGTGGATGGCTTCCGCATCACCGGCGGCTCCGACGGCGTCTACGTGGGCGGTTCGGGAGGTCAGCTCACACTGCACCGTTGCTGGGTCTACGGCAACACCGGCAATGGCGTGCGGGTGGAGAACGGCAGCTACACCCTGATCAACAATGTGATCGCCAGCAACGGAAGCGGCACCGGCGCCGGGTTGCGCACGACAAACAGCACCGGTGTGCTGATCCATAACACCTTCGGCAGAAACAACAACAGGGCTGCGGTCATCAACGGTACAGCGGTCTTTACCAACACCATCTTCTACGATCACGGAGTTGGCCTCGAGATCCCGGCCGGGAGTAGAGCCACTATCCAGGCGACGCTGTGGTGGAACAATGCCACCAATATCATCAACGGTCAGCTCATCCGCGGGTCCATAGACCTCATCGGCAATCCGGCATTCGTAAACCCCAGTGGTATGGACTATCACATCGAGGGCAACTCAGAAGCCATTGACCAGGGCGTGGACGCCGGCGTCCAGACAGATATAGACCGTGACCTGCGTCCGATCCTGGCCGGTTTCGACATCGGCGCCGATGAGTACCCGGTCGGCTTCACCAAGGTCGGGCCGCCCACGGCCATAGCAGGTCAGACGATCACCTACGTGATCACTATGCGGGCCAAGGATCCAGACCTGGTGATCACCGACGTGCTGCCCATGCACTTTACGTTCACACCAGGCGTTGATGTCGTGACCTGCACACTTGGCAGTTGTGACTATCTGCCCGAGATAAACAGCATCGTGTGGGCCGGTAACACCATCACGGCAGGGCAGGTGATCATCACCTATACCGGCTCGCTCACCACGTGGCTTGCCGCTGGCACAGTTATCACCAACGGCGCTGTGTTGAACCGGGAGGGCGTCCTTGTGAACTCTGAGGTGTGGGCCACTCAGATCGTGCCTGTGACCGGCACGCGCTATGTGGCTAAAGAGGGCGCCGATGTGGATGCCGCCACCGGCACGGCTAACAACTGCCTGATTGACTGGAAGCCCTGCGCGACAATCCAGTACGCGGTTGATCAGGCACAGACAGGGGATACGATAAAAGTGGCGAGTGGTGTTTACACCGATGTCAAGACCCGTGCCGGTACGACGCAGAACGTCTATGTCAACAAGAGCGTCACTATCAGGGGTGGGTATACCACCACTGACTGGCTTGTATCCGATCCTGAGCTGCACCCCACGATCATAGATGCAGGGAACGCGGCACGTGTACTCTATGCCACCGGGCCGGCCACGATCATCGTAGAGGCAATCGAGCTGCGTAACGGCCGCTACAGCGGTAACGGTGGTGGTGTGCACGTCGCAAACGCAGCGCTCACCCTGTCCGACACCAGCATCCACGACAGCCGCGCAGTGGGCACCGGGCGCACAGGCGGCGGTATCTACGCGCAGAACGCCACCCTCAACCTGGTCAACACACTGGTTTACAGCAACAGCTCCCTCAACAGCCACGGCGGGGGCATCTACTGCACTAACAGCGCCGTGACCCTGACAGGTGCCCGGGTCTACTCCAACACTGTCAGCGCGTCCAACAGCGACGGTGGCGGAGTCTACTGCACCGGCGGCAGTTTCGACATGAGTTCCAGCCAGGTCTACAGCAACAGCGCCAGCGGCTACGGAGGTGGACTCTACCTGTACGGCACTGCCATTACCCTGCATAATAACCGGCTGCACGCGAACTACTCCGCTTCCGGCGGCGGGGCGCTCTATATACGCGAATCTCAGGCGACCCTCTCTTACAACCGCATCTACACCAACACCGCGGGGGCCAGTGGTGGCGGTCTGTCCCTGTACCTTTGCCCGACGGTAACTCTGGATGCCAACTGGGTCCTGGACAACAGCGCAGGTCCTCAGTCCTTCCATATGGGTGGTGGAGTCTACATCTGGGGCAGCGGTGCGACCGTTGTGACAATGACCAACAATGTGGTCGCGGCCAACCGCGCTGGCGGCGGGGGTGACGGCGTTTATGTCGGTGGCAATGTCGGTAGCAATACAGGCCGCTTCCGCCACACCACCCTGGCTGATAACGATGGGGAAGGACTGCGAGTAGACGCCTTCAACTTCAGCGTTGAAATGGTCAACACCATCCTGGCTGGCCAGGCGAAAGGTATAGTGACACGGCATGGTAGCGCGGTAGTGGGGGCAGATTATACGCTGTGGGACGGTCTGGGCGCCCTTAGCGATAAAAGCGCAGGTGGCATTATCTTCTTCAGCAACGACCTGTTGCCCAATGCCGATCCCAGGTTCAGAGAACGGAACGCCCTTGACTACCACTTACTCCTTGGTTCGCCTGCAGTAGACCGTGGCAAGGATGCCGGTGTCTACCACGACATAGATGGTGACCTCCGCCCACAGGGTGCCGGTTACGATGTCGGAGCCGACGAGCTGTACGTGAGGGTGGAGGCTTACAAAGAAGTGTACCCCGACCCGGTCGAGGCCGGTGCTCAGGTGACTTACACTGTCTACGTGACCAACGTGGGCAGTGTGGATGTGCATGCGCTGATCGTTGATACGCTGCCGCCCCAGCTCAGCACCGGTGCGCCCCTCACCTGGACGGCCAATATCTCCGCTCTTGGTCAGGTGTGGAGCACACAGTTCACCGCCACCGTCGCCTGGAGCTACAGCGGTACCCTTACCAACACAGTGCGCGTGACCACGCAGGAGGGTGCTGCAGATGAGTACACCGCTATCTCCAGGGCCCGCGTCACGCCTGGCGTTAGCATCTCCCATCTGGCCAGGCCGGATCCGGTAGAGGCCGGCGGAGTGCTGACTTACACCATCATGGTGACCAACACCGGCAATGCGGACCTGCAACTGACTGTCACCGGGACATTGCCTGCCCAGGTCACCACCACGCAGCCGCTGGTCTGGACACCGGTGGTCACCGCGCCGGGCGGAGTGTGGAGTACCCAGTTCACCGCTACCGTCGCGTGGAGCTACAGTGGCACGCTGACCAGCACGGTACGCGCCGTCTCTGCGGAGGGAGCTGAGGCCAGTCACACAACGACCGTTCAGGCCCGTGTCACACCTGCGCTGGAGGTGAGTAAACAGGCCCATACCGGCCTGGTCAGGGCTGGCGAACGGCTCACCTATACTATCCGTGTCACAAACACCGGCAACACAGACCTCCACCTTACCATCACCGATACGTTGCCCGCTCAGGTCACGCCGGCGCAAACGCTCGTCTGGACGCCCACTGTGGCCGCGCCGGGCGGCGTCTGGGCGGAGACGGTTGTCGTCACCGTGGTCTCCGGTTATGATGGGCTGATCGTCAACCGTGTGGACGTACAGGCACTTGAGGGTCCGCAGGCGACCGACTACGTGACCACCACGGTCAAAGGCCCGGCTGCGCTGAGCCTCACCAAGAGCGCCTCTCCTGCTCAGGTGTTGCCGGGAGCCTTGCTTACCTACACCCTGCGTGCGTCCAACGCCGGTCCTGGCGTGGCCACCGCGCCGGTGATCCGCGATACGCTGCCGGCCAACACCACTTACCACTCTTGCAGCGGTGGCACCGGTTGTAGCTTCAGCGCCGGAGTGGTCATGTGGACTCTTGGCTCGCTGTCACCAGGAGGACAGGCTGTCGTGACCTTCACCGTTGGGGTGAACCCCACCGTGCAGTACGGGACCAACATCGTCAATCAGACCTACAGTATTACCTGCACTGAGGGTTACTCTGCCACAGGCGCGCCCGTTTCTGTGCCGGTAGAGCTGAGCGGTGGGGTGGCAATAAGCGCAGGGGAGAGCCGCACCGCTTTCCTGGGCGATGTAGTCACTTACACTCACTATGTGACCAATACGGCCAACACTGCGCAGACCATAAGCGTTGCTATAGACTCGTCGCAGGGCTGGGCCACGGTGACGCCCACCACCACGCCCTCTCTGGCACCGTTCGGAGGCTCGACGGTGGTGACGGTGACGGTGGCCATCCCCACAACCGGTGTCGTCACCGGCACAGTGGAGCGCACCACCATCACCGTCACGGGTAGCTCCATAGGGCAGGCCACGGCTCTCGATATAACAACGGCAGCAGTCAAGGGTTACAACATCTACCTGCCCGTGGTGCTGCGCAACTTCTAAAGCTTACCCTGGTACCGGACCCGCCCAGACTTCCGAAGTCTCACAGGCTCCGGGAGTCTGGGCCGGGTTCTGTCAAGATGGCTAAACCCACTGTACGTGACCTCCTTTTCCTTTTCACGATCTCACTGGCACTCAGGCTGACCACGGCGGCTTTTATCTCACGGCCAGGCTATATGGACACAGCGTATTACGCTGCCGGTGCCAGGCTTCTGGCTCAAGGTAATGGTTTCGCAGAGCCATTCCTGTGGCACTACCTCGACGATCCCGCATCACTGCCTCATCCTGGTTTCCTTTACTGGATGCCTCTTCCGTCTATTCTGGCAGCGCCGTTTGCTGGCGGTTCCTTTTTTGTGATGCAGCTTCCTTTCGCTGTTCTCTCCGCAACGCTTCCTCTCGTGAGCTATCATCTGGCCTGCAAAAGCACCGGCTCGCGTCGTAACGGCTGGCTGGCCGGACTCATCACCCTGTTCAGTGGATTTTTCTTTCCCTATTGGACGCTTCCAGAGACCTTCGCACCTTTCGCTCTGCTGGGCAGCCTTTCACTCTGGCTGGCCGGCGCAGAGCTGGGGCTGGGCGGTCAGTTCTTACTGGGCCTCCTGGTCGGCCTGGCTCACCTGACCCGTGCCGACGGCGTTCTGTTGCTGCTCGTTGCCATCCTGGGCCTGCCACTCCTTCGTCGCCCGGTGCTTCCCGGCGCGTTTGCTATCCTGGCAGGTTACCTGGTGGCGATGGCGCCATGGTTTCTGCGCAACATGCTGACCACAGGTTCGCCCCTTTCCCCTGTGGGCGTGGCGACTATCTGGCTGACCGATTACGATGACCTGTTCTGTTACCGATGTATACTTTCACCACACACTTACCTGTCGTGGGGATGGGCAAATATAATCCGTTCCAAACTCTGGGCTGCAACGCTCAACCTGGAGCGTTTCCTGGCAGAGGGATGTCTGATCTTCCTGTTCCCATTTGTGCCTGCGGGCCTTTCCCGCCTGCGGCGCCATCCTCCTTTTGCACTGGCAACCGTCTATTTACTGATCATCTATCTGGTTCACTCTTTTGTCTTCACCTTCCCCGGTCCCCGGGGGGCGTTTTTCCACGCCAGCGCCGCGGCGTTGCCTTTCTTCATTACTGCGGGGGTGAGCGGGATTGATGCCGCAGTGTTGTGGGGTGCCCGCAAGCGGCGCTGGCATATCGGCCAGGCACAACGTGTCTTCGGGGTGGCCGCTGTGGTGCTGGCCATATTGGTAAGTTTCCATGCAGCGACAGAAACCCTGCCCCAATGGCGCAAAGCAGATGTCGCTTACGACAGGGTCGGTCAGTGGCTGGCCCGGGAGGACGTAGAAGCGGTTGTCATGGTGGCAAATCCCCCCGCTTTCTGGTATCATACCGGGCATCCGGCCGTGGTCGTCCCCAATGGCGATGTGGAAACCATGCTCGCGGTAGCGGCGCGGTACAACGTGCGCTATGTTTTGCTGGATGACAACACACCAGAGCCACTGAGGGGGCTATATACGGGGGTGGCGATGCACCCCAGATTGCGGCGCCTCTCGGCGGACGCGGATAAGGGTGATGGGGTGGTCCTGTACGCTGTCGAGTAGTTGCCTCCCTGTTGTAGGGCAACTGCGAGCAGTTGCCCTACATATGGCCAGTCGGCGGCGTCAGGCGTGGTCTGGAGACGGGTCCAGCCGGGTGGACGCAAAAATATGATGGACACCAATCTCCTGGCGGATAGTTGCACTTCCTTGTTTTTGTGTGTATACTAAAGTCTGACAAAGCGTGCGAAGGGGGGAGCGATGAGAGAAAAAATTGCGGTAATGATTGTTGATGACCACCCCGTCTTCCGCCAGGGATTGCGTAATGTCCTGAGCCTCTCCGATGATCTGGACCTGGTTGGCGAAGCCACCGATGGTCCTGATGCCGTGGAACTGGCTGAGGCATTGCGGCCAGACGTTGTGGTGATGGATATCAACCTGCCGACGATGAATGGGCTTCAGGCGACGCGCAGACTGAAATCGCTTCGACCGGAGATCAAAGTAGTGATGTTGACTGCCTACGATGATGAGGAACAGGTCTATCGGGCGATAAGGGCGGGAGCGTCGGCCTACTTCGCCAAAGATGTCAGCCCTGAACGTCTGGTGGACGTGATCAGACACGTCAGCCAGGGCCGCTATGTGGTTGGCGAGTCTGTGTTGGACGAGCGCGGTATCGGTGAGTGGTTACTTGAGGAGTTCCGACGCTTCGGGAGGGGGATCCACGATGATGAGGCCCAATTTATGGCTCCCCTGTCTGACCGCGAGATGGAGATCCTGGAGCTGGTCATCCGGGGCATGAGCAATCGGGAGATCGCTTACCATCTTGGGATAAGCTACCAGACGGTTAAGAATCACATGACTTCCATTCTGGAGAAACTGGGCGTCGAAGACCGCACTCAGGCAGCAGTTTATGCGCTGCGCCACGGGTGGGTGCCTTTGCGCGAATAATAGAGGAGCAGATATGGCTGTTGTAAGTGGAAGCGACAACGAGTCTTTTGCCCGTTTCCTGGAAGAGTGCGCCAGAGAGTACGAGCAAACCCAGCGCGAACTGAAGGAGATTGACCTGTTCATCCAGCAGACGACGGCCGAAGTGGAGCGCCTGGCTCAGCGTAACACCCAGGCAACCAATCGCCTGCGCCAGATCGAGGCTGCGCTGGATACCGTGCCACGGCAGGATATCAAGGAAGCTTACACGACCGTTCTGAACACTCAACAACGCCTCTTCACGATGCGTGGGCAACTGGAGAAGTTGCAAAGCAATCAGCAGAATATTGGCCGTTACCTGGAACTGCTGCACAAAATCCTCGAGCTGGGTACCCAGACCATACGGAAGTCTCAGGAAGAGGGTAAGGAAGAGGCTGAACCATCCCAGACCTTTGTAATCCGCATCATTGAGGCTCAGGAAAGGGAGCGTCAGCGGCTGAGCCGGCAGATTCATGATGGGCCTGCCCAGTCGCTTACCAACCTGATACTCCAGGCGGAGATCTGCGAGAGGTTCTTTGAAAGCGATCCAGAGCGGGCACGCACCGAGCTGGCCAATCTGCGGGCGGCGGTGGCTGCGACTTTCCAGAAGGTGAGGGGATTTATCCTGAGCCTGCGCCCGATGATGTTAGATGACCTTGGGGTGGTGCCAACTTTGCGTCGCTATGTGGAGACCTTCTCTGAAAACAAAGGGGTGTCCGCCCGGCTGATCGTCACGGGCAAAGAGCGACGTTTTGCTTCCCACAAAGAGGTCACCGTGTTCCGCCTGATACAGGAACTTATGGACAACGCAGTGGAGTATGGCCACGCTACCAACATCCAGATCAGTCTGGACCTCACTGACGAACTGGCGCGTGCTTCTGTAGAGGACAACGGCAGCGGCTTCGATCTCTCCGATACCCTGACATCGCCGGACGCAGACCGGCTCGGGCTCCGGACGATGCGTGAACGGGTCGAGATGTTGGGAGGGCGGATCCACTTCGACAGTGCCCTGGGCAGAGGCACCAAAGTCGGGTTCGAATTGCCCATTGGCTGATGACATTTCTCACTCAGGAGTAGTACAAAGGTCCTATTGCAATCCCTGCCAACTCAGGGTATAATTAAGTCAAATCTTTGTAGAAGGGAGGTGAGACAGATGTTGTTCCTACCGCGTGAGGAAGGCCAGGGGCTGGTTGAGTATGCTTTGATTCTTGTTTTGGTGGCCATTGTGGTAATTGTTATCCTGGCAGTGCTTGGCCCAGTCGTTGGCAACGTGTTCAGCACCGTCGTCAAGAGCATCTAAAGCTCAACATTGGGAATGTGTAGCAAACAAAAGCTCCACTTCGGTGGAGCTTTTGTTTATTATTTGTCATTAAACCCAAACGGTTCAGTTATACTGGGAACGGGTAAGAATTGGACATTTAACGTAACTTTCAGCCTGCCCGTGCTGGTCTGGGCGGACCGCAGTCCGCCCGGACCAGACTTTGCAGACACTGGCTACACTGAGACGCCCCCAGGTGGCTCAGGTGCCATCTGCTCCGCCGGACTGTGGTCCGGCGGGCGCAGGCTGAATAGACACTGGCTACACTGAGACGCCCCCAGGTGGCTCAGGTGCCATCTGCTCCGCCGGACTGTGGTCCGGCGGAGCAGGCTGAATAAATACCATTTAACCACGTGCTACCATGCTCAGTAAAAGTCCAAAATTCACCCGTGCGCAGTATAAGAGCTGGAGTCAAGACTTTACCGGCCTTTTCCGCCTGAAGGCACTCCAACTGCTTAGAGAGCATCGGCGACATGCACCGTGTATGGCCCGGTTTTAGGTAACTACCCAGGCTGCGGCCGGTCTCTGACCGGGCCACCCAACCCGGCGGTTATTTGGCCGGATTACGGCATCCACTTCCCATCCTGGCGACGTCGGGCGCGGTCTGGAGACCGGCCCGGGCCGGGGAACTGGGTAGTTACGGTTTTAGAGCCTATCCGGAAATCGTAACCGACGCATCCCTATGCATCGGTATAAGCGGCATAGGGATGCCGCTTGTAAGGTTTTTCGGATAGGTTCTTAGCGCCTATCCGAAAAACGTGACCAACGCATCCCTATGCGTCGGTATAAGCGGCATAGCATCAGGTTTGCACGCGGGTGTGAGATACGCATAACTGGATTCCGCGCGTCGTTCCTGCCTGACGTGCCCGCCTGACGTGCCCGCCTGACATGCCCGCCGGACGTGCCCGCCTGACGTGCCCGCCGGATCACAATCCGGCGGCGGCGGTCCGGTCGGCGGCCAGCACCCGGCCCGCGTGGATTATGATCCACGCGGCGCATAGCCAAGAGATTGGCCAGAGCCTTGCGCCTCAGAATCAGTTATGCGAATAAGAAAGCCTGCAGAAAGGTGATGACAGGGATGCTACCTGTACGGTTTTTCGGATAGGTTCTTAGTGCCTATCCGAAAAACGTAACCGACGCATCCCTATGCGTCGGTATAAGCGGCATAGGGATGCCGCTTGTACGGTTTTTCGGATAGGCTCTTAGTACCAAGGTACACTTGCACCAGGGGTGCAAGATAATGTATAATGTGTATGGGCGTGATACTTTATGCCGGCTTCTGCCCGTTCAATCATGATCAGATTATGGAGTTATCAGGAGGAGGGTTGCATGAACCCGCGCAGGTTAATGTCAGCAGCGAAGGGGTGCTCTGATGGTCAGAGCTTCCTCGAGACTGCACTATTTTTGCCCCTCCTGCTGCTTTTCATCGCTGGCCTTATTGAGGTAGGAGTCTACGGTCTAAGCTACCTGACGCTCCTGGATGCCACGCGTGAGGCGGCCCGTTTCGGGGCCAACCTTGACCCTGAGTTGACCAGCAAGCATCCGTTGAATATGCATGGGGATCCTTTCCCCGATGTGCGCAGTATGAGCTACGGTGATCTGGTGACATTGTGCGGTACCGGCGAATCCACGAACTTCTATTACGAAGTAGCCTGCCTGGCCCTCCAGAACATACCCTCGGGCACCCTCAACATCGCGAATGGCGACGACATCGTCATCTCTGTTATCGGCGTGCTGCGAGGGCAGATCGCTTACCGGTGGCCGCTGACTCCCACCCACGCCCACCCTAACGACCAGCCGTATCACTTCCGGGGAGCGCTGGACGGGCCATTGAATCCATCCTGCACTATCACAAATACCTCAAACTGCCGTAGCTGGTCTCTTTACGGTAACCGGAGCTCGGCTATGGATAATGCGACCATACTGCGCAGCCTGAACGAGAATGCCCCGAACACCGGCTTTGTTATTGTTGAGGTCTTTCATGCCCACCCTCATTTCCTGGGCCTCTTCTCTATTGGTAACTTCATACCTGATCCGATCAATACGTGGACTTATTCGATCTTCCCCGTGCCGGCTGCTGAGCCAAGGGAATAACCGCTCTTAAGGAGTGTGAGTGATGAGTAAGCTTATCTGTGTGTTTCGCTCTCTCCGCACCGGACAGCGGGGGCAGACGCTGATTATCTTCACCTTTGCGCTGGTTGGCATGCTGGCCTTTGTGGGTTTGGTGACCGATGGGGCGTTGGTCTTTGTACATCAGGGTCACCTCCAGAGGGCTGTAGACGCCGGAGCGGTCATCGCAGCCAACCAGTACAGGGAGGGACGCGATGTACAACAGCTTTACGACGCGGTTGTGGAGACAATCAGGATGCAGCTCCCGGGAGTCCACAATGTGTGGATCTATTGGTGTAACCACGCCGAGGGCGCCGGGGCGGATAGCATAACCCCAATAGGCGGAGGGCCGGCTTATGACCCTCACGACCCCGATCTCTGCTTTCCTCCCGGCAGCACGACGGCGCGCAAAATCATCAGGGTCGTGGCGGAATTTCCGGCACCACTGTTCTTCATGCGCCTGATCATAGGTCAGGACTATGTGATGCTGAGGGCTGACGCCCAGTCCGAAGCCGCTGTGCTTAATCTGGTATTGTTGATTGATACCTCTGAGTCTATGGCCTATGATACATGCCCCCCCAACATGCCCGAGCCTGACTTTTTCGCCTGTCTGGAAGCATGCCGCGCAGCCGGTACCTGTCAGCCCTTTGACTCACCCAACGCTCCGGCTGTACCCTCGGTGCGTTGGGCGGCATATGAGTTTGTGGACTCGTTGATGCGTGACCGTGTGGACCGTGTCGCCATCTACCACTTCGACAAGGTGCCGGTGATCACACGCTCGGTCGAAGTGCTGCAATGCGATGCGCCGGAGGGTGCCGTCATCACTGTGACCATAGAACCCGGCAGCGGTCGCATTACCCCACTCACCTCGGATAAACAGGTCGTGCTAAATGCCATACTGCGTGGGCAGGGCAATTACAATGACCCGCTGAATCCCTATGTCCGCCCTCCTGCTTATGATCCTGTGACAGGTGTACGGTGTACAGAACCCACGCATGTCGGCGGGGCTTACGGCCAGGAACCGGGCTACCCGGAGCCATGGGGCTATGGTTACCGGTGGGCCTCCACTAACCTGGGGGGTGGACTGCGCGAGGCTATCGCCGAGCTGGTCAACAACGGCAGCACTGATGCTGCGGTATGGATCATCGTTGTACTGAGCGATGGCGCAGCCAACGCTACCGACCAGGCATCTGATCAGAATGGCTGGTGGACCTGTCCTTCACCTGCAGGAAGCGGCGGACCCAATTACCGCAACTCTGATTATGGACCGTTCTGTCGTGATCCGGAGCGCGATGGTGTGGTAACACGCCATTGTCCATCCCAGGAGGTGTGTAACCGACGCGATCCCTGGTACACCAATCCCGGCTTCGTGTACGATGAGTGGAAGTATGATGCCGACGATTACGCCCGGGATATAGCCGACCTGGCCTCCTCATATGGCATCGCGATCTACTCGATCGGCTTCGGTCCTTATGTGCACCGCGAATCGCGCGGCCGTCCGGATGCCGGCGAGCGTCTGCTGCGCTACCTGGCCGATGTCGGCGACGATGGCGATCTTAAAACAGCTCCTTGCGGCAGCGATTACTACTGGGATGATGTGGTTGTGGACCCTGTACCGGCGCAGGGTGAGGACTGCGGCAACTACTATTATGCTGAGGACGCACACGACCTGGAAAATGTGTTTGAGAGCATTGTCTCCCGTATCTTCAGCAGGCTTATCCACTAGCAGTTGAGACTCCGGAAGTCTGCTGGCCGTCGGGATGTTTAGGGCGGGGTAGAGGAGCGTTGTGAGATGAAGGGATTATCTCAAAAGGAACGACGTAAAGGGCAGGCGTTGGTAGAGTTCGCCCTGATTCTCCCCCTTGTATTGTTGATATTGTTCGGGGTGATAGAGTTTGGGCGCATCTTCCATGCCTGGCTGACCGTCGAACATTCGGCACGTCAGGGTGCCCGTTATGCCGTCAGCGGCGAGTATAACGCCGACTACTGCGCGGAAGTGGCCGGCCTGCTGCAGGCACAGGACCCTCATACCCCTTCGTACCTGGAGATGGACCAGTGTGTGGAGGAGAACGGGCAGCTGGTCTGCGATCAACCGGTGGATTGCCGGGTCCTCTCCAACGCACCAGGGGTAAACCGGGTCAATCCGGACGATCACTGGTACTATCAGAACGTCTCAGCCCGCTTGCAGGACGCCGCACGCCTCTACTCTGTGCGCGATGTCGCGCGCAATGCAGCCAGCAGCATCGCCATAGACCCGGATGTGTCGGGGGACATCACGCGCGGTATCGGGGGCAACCCTGAGGCTCGCGGTTATTTCCGTGTCACCGTATGCAGCACCCGCGAGGGCTTTTTGTTCGACCGTAACAATATCTACGGCCACGGACGTAACGCCTGCATCTACGACCCTACGCCTGCGGACATCGCCAACGGTGACGAAAGCGTTATGGACGATGCCGGCGGGCCTAACGACCGGGTGGTGATTGTCGTGCGCTTTAACCACCCGCTGATCACCCCCATCCGGAGCATCGCTGACAACGAGGGCAATTTTATCCCCCTGGCTGCTTTGCGTGAGATGGTCGTCGAGCGCTTCCGCACGGCACGTGTTATCGGGCTGCCGCCGGCGTTCGATATCCCCTCGCCGCCCACGCCCACGCCCCTGCCCCCCGCTCCTCCTGTGGGCCAGATCATTCGCCCTATCGAGGGTGAACCCTGTATCACCAGTACCCTCATCCTTCAGGCGCGGGCCTGCGATCCGGATGATATACCCGGCGGGGATGGGACAACCTGCGACCCCAATGTGTACAATGGTGTAGGCATTGATCGGGTGCGCCTGTGGGTGAGAGACCCATCTGGGGCCAATGTTCAGGATTGGACGGATTTCCAGGTCGAATACTGCGGCAACGGGGGTAACGAAAACCCATGCCCGGCCATTGATCTCTCGCAGGGCCGCTGGCCAGGTGGCAGACCGGTCATCGGTGGGCGTCATACCCTTTACGTGATCGTCACTGACGATGACGGTGAGCAGATCACGCTAATGCGCGATTTTGACGTCTGCATATATCCCAGGTGCGAGGACATCGAATTGAGCTGGTACGGCTTCTATGAGAACGATAATGCCACCTTCACCATCCGCAACAAGACCAACTACGAGTTCCTCGCCACCCGGATGAGGGTGTGGTGGCCTTACTCGGGCAGCCAGCCCCGCCTGAGTTATATCCGTATGGCGGAGGTTGGTGGTTCATGGACCACGATAGCCGATCCTAACCCCGATGTGGCGCCCTCGCCGCCCAGCATTCCGCCTGCCGATATCACCTCCTTTGCGGGCGGCTCGGCTTCCATCCGCACATTACCGCCCAACAGCGGGGCGCGCTGGATAGATGAGGACTTCAACCAGGACCTCACCGGGTATAATCCATACGATTTCCGGCTGGAAGTGACCCTCCAGACCGACTTCGGCTATCAGTGCGTCGTGGAGGCGCGCGGGCCAGACATCCCGTGCGAATGCGATGCCCTGATCGTGGACACGAATCGGATGGTCCAGTTCGGACATGACGGTTACGGTCCCCGTCGTGACTGGCTCGTCTCTGGAGCGGTCGAGAATGTGAGCGGCTGCATAGCATGGCTCAAGGGATTGGCAATCGAATGGCCTGCCAGTGAGATGTATCCTGGTGGAGCGTCGTTTATCAACCAGGTGCAGATGCCCAGCATAGTTGACGCTCCCACGATCCACAGCGGTGATGGATATGGGAGCCCATGGTCGGCTGAATGGGGCTCGCGGGAGCGCAACCGTACTTTCTTCTTCCGGGAGCCTCACTGGCTGGCATTCGATTTCGACGGAGCGACCACACCGAACCTGCGGGACATGGGGCTCCCGCTCTCGCCTGCACCGGATAATTTGCTTGACTCCTCAGCAAGCGGGTATAATGCCAGCTCCTCCAGCAGTAGTCTTAACGATAACATCCTCCACCCTGACCAGTTCGATGTGGAGATGACCATCGTTTTCGGCGAATCTGGAGGCGGGGCCACATGCACGAAGAGCTTCACCCCTCGCCAGAAAGGCCCATATATCCGCCTGAACTCGCCCAAGGCAGTTGGTTCTCTGCCCGGCGGTCTGGGGAGTTACCTGATGCGCCCATCTCATTTGCCGGGGACAGTCGGTGTGCCAGTCACGTTTGGCGACGCGAGTGACGCCGTGACTGACACACTGGTGATAGACGTAAGCGCGTTCGACCGTGATTACGGCGACGGCGCAGCAAGCGGTACCGGCATCCGTGAGGTGGCTCTCTGGGTGGAGGGGCCGGAGAATCAACCTGCATACTACGGCGGCTCAGACGGCCCGGATTATAACCTGCTGCGCCCGGGCAGCTCGAAGGACTGGTACTATCTGACCAGTGCTCCTTACCAGGTGACCTTTGACCTGAGCAGCGGCTTCTGGCCTAATGGCAGCCACGTCATCAGCGGTACTCACTACCTCTATATCCGCGCGATGGACCGGGACGACACGAACGCCCTGAGTTACCTTAGCCCCGTGGACTATCAGGAACGTCTGTTCACGCTCCTGGTAGTGCCATTCGAGGTCCATGACACCAGTTGCGGCAGCCTGAAGTACAATAACGAGCTGTTCTTCACAACCTCAACAAGCTCGAATGCCGACCGGCATACGCTGGTTGGACCGATTACCAACACCACCGGCTATGAGGCGGTGCTCAACGAGGCCTACTATTACTGGCCGATCAGCGAACTATACGGATCCGGCCGCAAGATAGATAATATCAAGCGCTTTGCCTCTGGCAGTTCATATACCATTCATAACGGCGACGGCACTGCCTCTCCCTGGCGCGTAACGAGTGGCTGGCAGTCGGGCCGCCAGATCGCGAACGGTGAGACCAGCACTTACGCTTTTTACGTCAGGAATCTTAACTATCCTGACATCGGGGCAATCCTGGACCTGCCTCCAAACCCGTGGAATCCGGATGGAAACCGTATGGCCCCTGCCGCCAGCTACATAGCTTACTCTGCAAATAACCCGTTCTACAGCGGCTCGGGACGTCAATACAGCCTGGGTGGAAATATCATTCATCCGGCTTCCTTTGACCCGGCAACTTTACGCATGGACCTGTCATTTGGGACCAGTTGCTGGCTCACCTTTGACAAACGGCGCGAGGGGCCGGCCATTCGCCTGTATTCGCCTGCGCCTGTGTCCGGCGAGCTGTCCTACTACCCGCCTTACTATCTCTCGCACAGCTACCCATATCCTTACTACATCCGGCCGGCTGTGGCTGCCAGGTACAGCTCCGCTCCGGCACCTGACCCGTCCAACGTATATGAAGCCGGAGAGTCCATCACCGTCCGGGCGGATATCTGGGACTCCGATTTCGGCGGTGTGGGCACCGCCGCGGGCACCGGCATCCAGGAGGTGGCTCTCTACATCGTCGGTCCGAACAGCCAGAACGGCTATTACAACCTGCTGGCCTCAGGCGACGGGCGGAATTGGTATTATGTCTCCGCTGCCAATGCTGCCAGCGGCATCACGCTGGTCTCCAACCTCTCCGCTGCGTCCACCTGGCCTGGTAGTGGCAGAAGGGTGGTCAACGGCCGTTACTACATCTTCGTGCGGGCGATGGACACCGACGATAGCACGACGGTCGGAGGGTATACACGCCAGCCGTTGCTGACCCTGCTGGTGACCTCTTTTGACGTGAATGTGCCCGGCGCCGATCCCGATCCCACGCCCACACCGATTCCCACAGCGGTGCCGACGCCCACCAATACGCCTACCAACACGCCGACGCCGACACCCACGCGGACGCCCACCGGTACACCGACCAACACGCCCACGCCGACGCCAACGCGCACACCGACGCGTACGCCCACGCGGACACCGACCAATACACCGACCGCCACACCGACGCCCGGCCCCTCTCCGACGCCTACGCGGACACCCACAAGAACGCCTACGCCGACGCCGACGCGCACACCGACCAACACGCCGACGCGTACGCCGACGCGCACGCCGACCAACACGCCTACACGGACACCGACCAATACACCGACCGCCACACCGACGTACGGCCCATCACCAACGCCTACACGGACACCTACCAGGACGCCGACGCGCACGCCGACCCAAACCCTGACACCTACGATGACGGGGACGCCCACGCGCACGCCGACCAACACGCCGACGCGGACACCGACACTCACACCGACTCAGACACCCACTATGTCACCAACACCGACGGGCACCCCCACACCAACCAAGACGCCAAGAATAGGTGGAGGCGATTGATGAGGCGGGGTTCTGATTTGCTCTCAGGATAGGAGTACTTGATCAGACGAAACTGGGTACACATAATCTATACCTTCCTTCTGGGGGGATTGCTGACGTTCGGGCTGCTATACCTGATAGCAGCCCGAACTGCGCGTTACGTGCCGGCCTCTGCTGCCGGCGAGCAGCAGCCGTCCGGGCCATTGCAGGCGTTTCTGTACAGTCGCGTCCAGACCGTGACTCTGCACGCCCCCATGCTTTCCAATATCTATGCCACCAGGTTCACCACCACTTTCGAGATTCGTATCTTCGATTACGTACTTGGTGACCTTTTGTACTATCCATCCGATGCCATCACCATCGCCGCTTCCTGTGAGGCGGAGCCTCCCTGCCAGGTCCTGTGGACGCGCGATGAGAGCGGCGAGCCGGCGGTGGTCTTCACCGGTACAGGGAAAGGCAACGTCTATCTGGCCT
>Ga0209101_1000888_pt1 | contig 23886 bp, 19 predicted proteins | sample ConPoolayeCmetaG_FD_185481 | JGI IMG/M metagenome (GOLD analysis project Ga0209101, IMG submission 185481) | Hot spring microbial mat communities from California, USA to study Microbial Dark Matter (Phase II) - Cone Pool mat layer C metaG... ...
CACGAGTACGCCTGCTGCGGCAACCGCTACGCCGGCTGGGCGCAGAACATCGGCGCGCCGCTGGCCTTTGAGAGCCGCCCGGCCTACGTGGTGGGCGGCCGGGGCCACTCGGTGCGCATCCCCGGCGCCACGCAGTTCAACAACGCTGGGGGCACTCCGCGCCATCTCATCATCCGGGGGCGGGGCGAATGGGTGATCCGCTACCAGATGAAGACCGAGAACTTCACCGGCACGTGCGCGTTCGGCATACCCAATTCACTGGCCGGCCCGCGCCTGATGTGGATACTGGACGATACGCGCGGCAGCGTCGTGCCGCCGCCCTCCGAATCGGGCAAGTCCTGGCTCTGCACCGCGCCGGCCGGCACCTACGACTGGCGCACCTTTGACAGCCGCTATACCCACGACGGCCAACCGGCGCCGGCCAGCGAGCGGCTCATCCTGAATGATGACGACGTACACACGCTGTACATCGCCTTCCAGAACGGCTTCGGTACGGGGGGATATGCGTGGATAGACAACGTGGAACTGATCGCGCCGGACAGACGGCGGGCCTACCTGAACGGCGAATTTGACCTGACCTCGGTCATCTCGGACTCGGCGCACCTGCACTCATCGCTGAGCCTGCAGATCGGCGGGCGGGCCCTTACCGGACCGCGCAAGCCGGTCACGCGCGGCGAAGTCGCCATCGGCGACGACGAGGACTATCGCGGCGACAGCGAGCACGACCAGAGCCGCGACACCCAGGGCGTCTGGCTGCACAACTTTCTCTGGGCGCAGGTCAACCCCGGCGGCCTGTACGAACTCTACTGGGACGCGACAAACATCCGCCGCTACAAACTGTACTCCCACTTCCGCGCCTTCCGCAACTTTATGGACGGCATCCCGCTCAACAACGGGCGCTACCAGGACGCGCGGGCCACGGCCTCCCATCCCGACCTGATCGTGCTGGGGCAGGCCGACCGCCTGGCCGGGCGCGGTCATCTCTGGATTCGCCATCGGCAATACACCTGGCGCAACGTGGTGGATGGCGTGACGATTCCGCCCATTTCCGGCCAGATCACCATCCCCGACCTGGTGACAGGCACATATCGGGTCACCTGGTGGGACACCTGGACCGGCGCGCCGACCACCGGCCAACTGGTCAACACGACCGGCAGCACACTGGTGGTATCGCTGCCGGCGCCGCTATCTGCAGATATAGCGCTCAAATGGGAACGGGTGTATCCCTACCGGGTGTTTCTGCCGCTGGTTCTTCGGAACCGGTAGGGTTTGTAGGACGCATAGGGATGCATCAGTTACGTTTTTCGGATAGGCACTAACTACACTGGATAGCACCCCCTACGCCTTCGAACTTGTCCCTGCGAATACAGATGACCGGGATGCTGCCGACGAAATCCTCGATACCCTCGAACCTGGCAGCACCGTGTGGTCGGATAAGGGCTTCATCGGCGAAGATTGGCAAGCCGAATGGGCCAGACAGGGTGTTTACATCCAGACACACAAACGCAAAAACCAGCGCAAACAGAACCATCCCGAATTCGACCGTCTACTCAACGCGGTACGCGAACGCATCGAGTGTGCGTATGACATTCTGAAAGAAGGCGGACGTTCTGTCGAACATACACTGGCCCATACGATAGATGGGCTGTGCTTTCGCATCATCGCCAAAATCACCGGCGTTACTCTCCGCCTGTTCTTACGTCGCTTCTTCGGCATAGACGTGCTGACCTACATCATCAGCGCATAACATTCACATCAAATGTAGTATTACATCAACGGAGATTGGAGAGCCGAGTCCATCCAGGAAGGGGTGAAGATCCGCCTGACCAGCCCATCGTGTACCGCGATCGTGGGGACAGCCGTAACTACCCAGGCTGTGGCCGGTCTCTGACCGGGCCACCCAACCCGGCGGTTATTTGGCTGGATTACGGTATCCACTTCCCATCGTGGCGACGTCGGGCGCGGTCTGGAGACCGGCCCGAGCCGGGGAACTGGGTAGTTACGGACAGCCTCAGTAGAGTCCGGGGGCGTGATCGTCAGCTAGAAATTCTACATCGAGGTGCCAGTGTGCTGCAAATAGCGTCCTGGCCCGACCGGCCAGTGCTGACTTATCGGTTTCATAGGTCACACCGCCCTCCACAAGGGCACCGTGGAGGTAAGGGGTACGGCCAGGCCCGGTAAATGCGCGGTATAAAGTTAAACACGAGCAACAATTGTACCCGTTCAGTTAAGAGGGAGCGAAAGCCCGGATGCTTACCCGGGCGCAGATGCTGCTTCTTTAGGCAGTGGAACCGACCCTGGCGGCTGTACTTAGGAGCAACTGGTTAACGTCGTCAGTCGGCGGCCTTAACAGGATTGCACAACACGCCGATGTTTTCTACCTCTACCTCAACCAGATCGCCCGGTGATAGCGGTCCGATGCCAGCAGGCGTGCCTGTCATTATGACATCACCCGGCTCCAGGGTCATTATGCTCGCGGTATAGGCGATCAGTTGAGCAGGAGAGAAAACCATATCTGCAGTACGTCCGCGCTGGCGCACCTGACCGTTCACTCTGCATATCACTTCCAGGTCTGCCACGTCTGCCTCGTCCAGTGCGCATAACATCCACGGCCCAAGTGGACAGAATGTGTCAAACCCCTTTGCACGAGTCCATTGATTGTCCCGCCGCTGGAGATCACGGGCGGTAACGTCGTTTCCACAGGTAACACCCAATACGTAGTGCCACGCCTCCTGTGGCGTCACGTTGCGACACCGTCGGCCTATGATTACCGCCAGCTCAGCTTCATAATCCACCCGCTGTGAATGTGGGGGTAGAATTATAGAGTCTCCTGCCCCGATCAGGCTGCTGGGCGGCTTGAAGAACAGGAGCGGTTCTGCAGGCAAGGCCATCTGGCTTTCCTCGGCATGGGCGCGGTAGTTCAGGCCTACACAGATGATCTTGGTAGGCGTGGTCGGTGGCAGCAGGCGCAGGTTGTCCAGGGTGCCCAGCTTCTCCCCGCGTTCATACCTGCCGAACACCTCGCCCTGCAATCCGTAAGCGGTTTCTCCCTCAACCAGCCCCCACCGGGGACGACCGTCTATGTCTACACGTACTATACGGACAGGACTGTTTAAGCTCACGGTTATGCTCCTTTGACTTCTGATTTCGTGAGGTGTTCCAGATAGAGCGGACATCCGCCGCCACATAGTGGCAGCTCCGTGCACGTACGGCATTTTTCCGGCACATACCGCCGCTCGCGCAGCGCACGGGCCAGCTCGTGGTTCCATATCGCTTCCCAGGGATCACGCAGTATATTACCCAGTGGTTTGTAATAGCTCTGACAGGGGATGACGGCCCCGTCAGGTTCAACACACATGTTGTAGAGTGCAGCAGTACATGCTTTCACTCCCAACTCCAGTTGCAGTGGCGAAAGCGCGCAATACTGGGTCGGGGTGTACCAGACAAGGCGTAATGAGTGGCGATTGCAGGCCTCCCGCACCTTTTCCAGAATAGAAGCAAGCTCCCCTTCACGAAAACCGGTATTGACGGAGGCCCCCCGACCGGTATAGATCAGGCTGTTGCAGGCAAAGGTTGGCACCCCCAGTGAGGCCACGAAGGCAACCGTATCCGCGATTCCTTCCACATTTTGCCGGGTCAAAGTGGTGTTGGTGGTGGTGTAGAGGCCAGCCGCGATGGCATTACGGATGCCGTCCACCGTTTCCCTCCAGGCGCCGGTGGCTGCCACCATCGCGTCGTGTATCCCTTCATCGTGCGACTCAAGTGTGATCTGCACATGGTCCAGTCCGGCCCTCGCCAGCTCCTGCACATAGCCCATTCCGGCCAGGCGCCGGCCGTTCGTCAAAAGCCCGGTGATCAGGCCCAACCTCTCAGCATATGAGACCAGCTCTACCAGATCATCGCGCAGTGTGGCCTCGCCACCAGTGAAGCAGACATGTGGTATGCCCACCTGCCATATCCGCTCCAGCACCGTTTTCCAGGCCTTTGTATCCATCTCCGGGTAGTTTCCGGGCCGGGCGACATAACAGTGGGCGCAGCTATTGTCGCAGCGATAGGTCAGCGCCAGGTCCATCCGGTAGGGAGCAGTGAGCTGCACCGAGAACGGCTCAATCCTCTCCAACTCCGTGAAAGGGCAGCTCCCGTCCTCATGGTGCAGAATAGTTTCGAGCTGCTGTCTGATACGGCGGTAGTCAGCACGGACCGTGGCGGCGCTGGCCCTGTATAATCGCCTGATCTCCCGCACCGCTTCATCTTCAGAATGGCCTTCCAGGATCAAACGGGTGTAGGTGGCAGCGGTCTGGTTGAGGTGGAACACCTGAGCAGCATTGATCAGGAGCAGGCCATGTCCATCCGGCTCCACGCGCAGGTGCAGACGTACACGTCCGCCTGCCCCGTCGTACCGCTCATATGCGTAAAGGCCGGCGGAGAGTAAGGGCCTATCCGAAAATCTTAACCGCCGCATCTCTATGCGTCGGTATAAGCGGCATAGTGATAACGCTTGTACGGTTTTCCGGATAGGTTCTAATTTGGGAGGACCTTTCCTCACCCCAATTCGGGCCATAGGCCTGCTCTCATCACCTGCCGCCGCCGGCGCAGGCACAGGCGCAACCAGCACAGGCACAGGCGCATGCACAACCGCCCCCACCCCTGTAGCTGCGCCCACTTGAGGATGGTTTGGGTGGAGGATTGGTCACCGCGGTGACGCTGCTGGTGAAACCACTTACGCTGCGGACAATACGGCTGGAGGTAGATTCAATCCCTCTGACAATCGTTGCCGCAAAGGCAGCGCCTGGGAGCGTTGGCAGTGAGGGCGCTCTGGCAGGAGTACCACCGGTGGGTCTTGAGCTGGCAGCAGTGCTCCCGCCCGGCGTTGCGGTCGCGCGTGCCCAGGGGCGGTAGTAGCTCCACCATATTGGTACGTAAACCGGGGTGGTGCTGAAAACACGGCTGGTGCGTTCCTCAAACTGGTCATCCAGCATCGTCCACTCCAGCCCCTCATCGAAGAGACGGCTGCGCACCTCCGGCACGTCCGCGCTCTCAACCTGTCCCCAGGCCCGCCGGACAATATCTTTATAGTAAGCCACTGTCTCCCGGCGGCTGAACCCTTTCATTTTGCTATCAACAGTTTTGATAAGGGAGGTCATTAAATCACGCAGTCTTTTCTCACTCAGCGTACCGTCCTGTTTTACGGCTGCGATAAAATCTTTTTCATATGGTCGCAGGTCCTCGGGTACAGGCGCATTCACTCTGACCTTGAGCGGGTTGTCATCGAGTACCGTCACCACCCCTTTCTTCAGAAGGCCGAAGAGGATCATCGTCAGCACTTTGTTGAGCGGCGTTTCCAGCAGGATCGCAGCCTCCACTGCTGTAAGTCCCCTCTTAATTCCCACACCCTCAACCTTCATCGAAGGGGGAAGATATTGCATCTTGCGTCTATGTCCGGCCCATGATGAGAGAGCTATCAACCCCACCACCCCGGCAAAGAAAAGACAGGCGGGGTTGCAGAGGAGTGCGATAAGTGTGGTAAATAACTCCGTAAGCGGCGAAGGAGGTTTCTGGATGGCACCGGCAGACATGTAGCGACGGGGAAAAGAGGCACCAAAAGTGTATTGCCGGTCCCCCCGGGCTGAGGCATTGCGCCAGGTGTACAGCACTCTGCCCGTGTCATCAAGCGCTGTTTGCGGCTCATCAGGCCAGCCAGCAGGAGCAGCGTGCCAGCGCGGCTCCTCCGGCTGTACTCCAGGTGGCAGATGGAAACGCACCGTCATATCGGTGGTACCGTGGACAAACTCGCTGCCAAACCAGGTGGGCGAGAACTGAATACTGGCATAATCTGAGTCACGGCTGTCTTCATAGACCATCCCGCCCACCCGTTCCACGACTATGTGCACCGTGCCGGACTGGCCGGGTCGGATCGCGCTGTCGCCCAGCCATACCGCCACCCCGTGCTCCCCTTTGCCCTGGTAATCCGAGTCCACCCGATCAATCGGCCTCCCGTCCACATCCCCCTTTATGTCCGAGATTTTGTAATCGCCGGCAGGCAGGCCCAGGTCCACCACGTCTATGCTATGTGCGCCCGGGTCACACGTAAAAGTAAACCAGTACTCCAGCCTGACGGAGCCATCCCAGTTGATCCACACCTCCACCGTCTCACGATCCAGCGAAAAGGAGTAGTCCTGTGCTCGCAGAGGAATGGGCAATCCCAACAGGACCGCGGCGAGTGCCAGCCATATCAGCCACTTTTTGATGCGCATTCAACACCTCCCCGGTTGCCAGTTACCACTTTGGCTCTTCAACCAACTGGTAATAGGAGCCGCAATAAGGGCAAGAAATGAAGATAGCGCCTTCCTTGACTGATATGCTATCCTTCTGGAGTTCGCCACCGCATTTCTGGCACTTTAACGTCTCCAACTGAATATCGCCGCTCAGATCGAGTTTCTGCACGATTTGTTGGGCTGGCCTGGGTTCGCGGAGTTTGATCAGCGCGATGATGCCCAGGCCAACCCCTACACTGATGACCCCCACACATAACCAGCCGGTCTGTCCCTCAGGGCTGAACGTTGCCCAGATGAAGAGGACACCGAAGAAGATCAGAATCGCCGCAACGATATAGCCTGTTATTTTTCCTGTTGACATTGTGACCGCCTTTCTAAGTGCCTATCCGAAAAACGTAACCGGCGCATCCCTATGCGTCGGTATACGCGGCATAGGGATGCCGCTTTTACGGTTTTTCGGTTAGGCTCTAAGTTGTAGGGGCAGAGTCGCTGACCCGTGGCCAAGTCAGGTTACGGACTAGCCTGCACCTAAGCCAGATGAGCAGCCTGCGCCGGGCCGCCCGACAGGTTTAGAAGCAGTTTCACCGGACTCCCTTCGTCGGCCAGGAGTGCCTGCCAGTTCAGGACCCTGATCCGTCCGCGAGAGCGGGTAAACTGCCATGCCGCCATGCCAATAGTATACCACATTTGCGTTCGTGCTCAAGTATCAGGCACGCAAAGGGGTGTCCGTCACTTTTTTGCGCGAGAAGAGAGCGAGAGCAGGCTATGGCTGGCCGTGGCGACGTCAGTTGTAGGGCAACTGCGAGCAGTTGCCCTACATTGTGGCCGGTCGTGCGGCGTCGGGCGCGGTCTGGAGACCGGCCCGAGCCAGCGGATGCAAAAATATGACGGACACCCGCACGCAAAGCGAAAGCTCAATAGTTGACATATTCTGCACCATATGGTATTATTAAACATGCAATTTTAGCACTCTGCATATGAGAGTGCTAAACAAAAACGGTCCAGTGATGAAAGATGGAGACGAACGAGTTGACCCCACGCCAGCAGATGATTCTGAATCTGGTGGTACGTGAATACGTGCAGAGCCCAGTCCCTGTGAGCTCGCGCACCCTGGTCGAGCGGTACGGCCTTGGGATCAGCTCTGCCACTGTACGCAATGAGCTGGCACGTCTGGAAGAACTGGGGTATCTTACCCATCCGCATACATCGGCCGGACGGGTGCCCACCACGAAGGGGTATAATCACTTCGTCGAACGGCTGCTGGGTGAAGTGGAGTTGCCGTTGCACGAACGGCGCACTATCGCCCACCAGTTCTACCAGGCGCGAGGCGACTTCGATCAGTGGATGCCGCTGGCGGCCTCTATCCTGGCACGCACCGCCCGGGGCGCCGCGCTGGTCACTGCGCCTCAGCCAGAGCAATCGCGCTACAAACATTTGCAGCTCATCGCAACCCAGGGGCGGCTGGTCCTGCTCGTGCTGGTCCTGCGCGGCGGCACGGTTAAACAACAGATGTTGAACCTGACCGAGCCACTTGATCAGCAGGCATTGAGTGAGGCCAGCGACCGGCTAAATCAGCTTCTGGCCGGGCTGACGGCGGCTGAAATAGCAAGCCGGGTGCATACACTTCCACCCTTCGAAGCCAATGTGGCAGAGCTGGTCATCAATATTATGGAGCGTACAGATGCCCGTCCGGCAGGTCCCGTATACCGGGACGGCCTGAGCGAAGTGCTCCAGGAACCTGAGTTTTCAGAAGGAGAGCATGCCCAGGGCCTGATCCGGGTGATGGAGGAACGCAGTTTCCTCGAAGCCGTGCTGGCCGACGCCCTCAGCCCAGAGGTGGGCAGTATCCGCGTGCTGATAGGCGGCGAGGGACGCTGGGATGAGCTGCGGGCATGCAGCCTGGTGCTGGGAAGGTACGGTGTGGCGGGCTTCGCTACCGGGGCACTGGGTGTGGTCGGGCCGACCCGTATGCTGTACGGGCGAGCCATCTCGGCTGTCCGCTTCATCGCCGGTGTGCTCTCCGAGATGGTATACGAAATGTACGCTGAGTGACCGGGGTGGGCTGACCATCTTAAGCTCTTGACCTTCGAGAGAAATACGGTCGGGCTGTTTGGCACACACCACCGACCATTCGACAGGTTATTTCCCCTGTTCCGGGCACAACCGTGAGCGATCATCAACACGAGGGAGGTCTGCATGACAGAAAACACAATCGCTATAGAAGCATCTACCCAGGCTGTCGAGGAAAAGGAGGAACCAGTAGAAGCAGCGGAAGCGGCGGGGGAACTGGAGAGGTTGAGAAACGAGCTGGAGAAAGCCCAGGCACAGGCAGCCGAGTACCTCGATGGCTGGCAGCGGGCACAGGCGGAGTTTTCAAATTACCGAAAGCGCCAGGAAGCTGAACGTGCCCAGTTGATCGCATTTGCCAATGCCGGGCTTTTGCGTAAACTATTGCCGGTTGTGGATGACTTTGAACGGGCATTCGCCACCATGCCTGACGGGCTGGGACGCCTGACCTGGTGTGAGGGTATCCTGCTGATCAAACACAAGCTGGATGCCATCCTTGAATCAGAAGGAGTGAAGCCGATTGTCACTGAGGGGCAGACGTTCGACCCTCTGTACCACGAAGCTATCACCTATGAGGAGGCAGAAGGGTACAAGGAAGGCCATATTATCGGCGAGGTGCAACGTGGGTATATGCTGGGCGAGCGGGTATTGCGTCCCGCGCTGGTGCGGGTGGCAAAGGCATCCGCTCAACCAGAAACCCAGGTGGCCAGCCAGACTGAAGAGGCCGAAGCACAAAGCACCTCCACATCAAGCGATTAGCCAGAGGTGATTGAAATATGAGTAAGATTATCGGTATTGATCTGGGAACTACCAACTCGGTCTGCGGCGTGATGCTGGGAGGAGAGCCTGTGGTGATCCCCAGCGCTGAGGGAGGACGTCTCTTTCCCTCGGTCGTGGCAGTGAATCCCAAAACCGGCGAGCGGATGGTCGGCCAGGTCGCCAAGCGCCAGGCTGTCATCAACCCGGAAAACACAATTTTCTCTATCAAGCGTTTTATGGGCCGTAAATTTGATGATCCTGAGGTTCAGCGGGCGATCAAGATCGTCCCCTACAGGGTCACGGCGGCGCCCAACGGCGACGTGCGGGTATGGATGGGGGGAAAGGAGTACAGCCCTCCGGAAATATCCGCCATGATCCTCCAGAAGATCAAGGCGGACGCCGAAGCCTATCTGGGGGAACCCGTGACCCAGGCAGTTATCACCGTCCCGGCCTATTTCAACGACAGTCAGCGCCAGGCGACCAAGGATGCCGGCCGGATTGCCGGTCTCGAGGTCTTGCGCATTATCAACGAGCCGACCGCCTCATCCCTGGCTTACGGGCTTGACAAGAAAAAGGACGAGACGATCGCCGTGTTCGACCTGGGGGGTGGTACTTTCGATATCTCGATACTTGATGTGGGCGACGGCGTCTTCGAGGTCCGTTCGACTAATGGCGACACCTTCCTGGGGGGCGACGACTGGGATCAGCGCATCATTGACTGGGTGGCCGACGAGTTCAAAAAGGAATATGGCATTGATCTGCGCCAGGATCGGCAGGCATTGCAACGGCTGAAAGAAGCCTGCGAAAAGGCCAAGATCGAACTGAGTACCGTTCTGGAGACAGAGATCAACCTGCCCTTCATCACCGCTGATGCCTCCGGCCCCAAGCATCTACAAATGAGGCTCACACGCGCCAGGCTGGAGCAATTGACTGAGGACCTGATCGAGCGCACCATCGAGCCGTGCAGGCGAGCGCTGGCCGACGCCAGGCTTCGTCCCGAGGATATTGATGAGGTGATACTTGTCGGCGGCATGACCCGCATGCCGGCGATCCAGCGCAAGGTGGCGGAGTTCTTCGGAAAGGAGCCGCATAAGGGGGTGAACCCCGATGAAGTGGTGGGATTGGGTGCCTCAATCCAGGCCGCTGTGCTGGGCGGTGAGGTCAAGGATGTGCTTTTGCTGGACGTGACCCCGTTGACGCTGAGCATCGAAACGCTGGGTGGGGTAGCTACCCCATTGATCGAACGCAACACCACCATCCCCACCCGCAAGAGCCAGATTTTCTCCACCGCCACTGACGGCCAGACCCAGGTCGAGATCCACGTCGTCCAGGGAGAGCGGCCGATGGCAGCCGATAACAAGAGCCTGGGGAGGTTCATCCTCGATGGTATCCCTCCGGCACCGCGCGGTGTTCCCCAGATCGAAGTCACTTTCGATATTGACGCCAACGGCATCCTCAACGTCTCGGCCATGGATAAGGCAACCGGCCGTGCTCAGTCCATGCAGATCATCCCCTCCAGCGGCCTCTCCGACGCGGAAGTCGAACGTATGATCCGTGAGGCTGAGCAGTACCGGGAGCAGGACCGCAAACGCAAGGAGGCAGTCGAAACGAAGAATATGGCCGACAACACTGTATACAACGCCGAAAAGCTGCTGCGAGAGCACGGTGATCGGATCCCAGGCCATCTCCGTACACGGATCGAATCCGGCATCTCGGAGCTGAGGGAGGCCATTCGCCGGGAGGATGTGCCGGCCATACGCCGGGGGATGGACGAACTTGCCCAGGCGCTCCAGCAGGCTGGCGCCACCATGTATCAAGGCCCTGGTCCCGGCTATGCGCCCCCAGGAGGCAGGCCATCAGGCGGCGACGAAGATGTGATCGAGGGAGAGTTCAACGAAGCATAATCCTGCTTCTGTGGTAGCGATGGCGGAGCGGCGGCGCGACTACTATGAGATTCTGGGGGTAGACCGTTCAGCCACCCAGGAAGAGATAAAGAAGGCTTACCGGCAACTGGCGCGTCAGTGCCATCCTGACGTCTGCGACGAGCCGGACGCTGAGGCGCGCTTCAAGGAGATCAACGAGGCCTACCAGGTACTCTCAGATCCCGAAAAGCGGGCCATGTACGACCGTTTCGGCCATGTCGGGCCTGGTGCTGTGGGCTACGGCTTCGATTTCGGCTTTCGCGACCCGTTCGAGATATTCGAGGAGGTCTTCGGGCAGGGATTCGGATTCCGCACCACCTCGCGTGGCCCGCGCCGTGGTGCCGACCTGCGCTACGACCTGCGCCTGACCTTCGAGGAAGCTGTCTTCGGGTGCGAAAAAGAGATCGAGATCATGCGCTACGAGAACTGCCCCCAGTGTAAAGGCAGCGGCGCAGAGCCAGGGACCACCCCGGTGCGCTGTTCCGAGTGCAACGGTACCGGCCAGGTGCGGCGGGTGCAGCGCTCCATCCTTGGCTCCTTCGTCAACATTACTACCTGTCCGGTGTGCCACGGCGAAGGGGAGACTATTCCCATCCCCTGCTCCAAATGCGGTGGCACGCGACGCGTCTATATGGCCCGCAGGCTCTCCGTGACCATTCCCCCAGGTGTGGACAGCGGCACCCAGATCCGGCTGGGCGGCGAAGGAGAAATGGGACAGCGCGGTGGCCCCCGCGGCAACCTCTATGTCGTGCTGGAGGTTGAACCCCACCCCATCTTCCAGCGTCGGGGCGATGATATCCTGGTTGAACTCGACATCAATGTGGCACAGGCTGCACTGGGTGCACAGGTCAGGGTGCCAACGTTGGAAGGCGAGGAGGAAATCACCATTGCTCCAGGCACCCAAAGCGATACCGTGATACGGCTGCGCAATAAGGGTGTGCCACACTTAAGGAAAAACGGCCGTGGTGACGAGCTGGTCCTTGTACGGGTGGTCACCCCGACTAAGCTTACCCGTGAACAGAGGCGTCTCTTCCAGGAGCTGGAGAAGACGCTGGAACCGGCTCAGGTACGGAAAGAAAAGCAGGGTTTTGTGGATGAGCTGCGGCAGTTATTCGGACTGTAGCACCTGATTAATTTTACAACCGGAGATGCCCAGGATGACAGTCACCTCTGATATTACTTTGAGACAACCGGTGGCAGTAGCCATTGTAGGCTGTGGTGGTATGGCCCGCTGGCATATACGCAGCATGCTGCAGCAGCGGGAGACCACCAGCATCACTGTCGTGTGCGAACCTTCGCCGGAGGCATATGACGCGACGGCCCAACTGTTCCGCGATGCCGGACTGGAACCGCCGCCCAACCAGCCGGACCTCTCTCGACTGCTGGGTGATTACGCCGACCGCCTGGATGCTGCTTTTATCATCACCCCTCACGCTCTTCACTATGATCAGGCCAGGCGCTGCCTGGAGGCCGGGCTTGATGTGTTGCTCGAAAAACCGATGGTGATGAATGAGGCCGAGGCACGCGCTCTGATCGAGGTCCGCGATCGCACGGGGCGGCTGCTGGTAGTGGCCTTCCCCGGCAGCCTCTCACCACAGATACGCACGGCGGTCAAGCTGTTACGTTCCGGCGAGCTGGGGACGCTGCTGAGCGTCAGCGCCACCGTGTGGCAGAATTGGGGCCCCGGCACGGCAGGCAGTTGGCGGCAGCAGCCGGAGATCTCCGGAGGCGGCTTCCTGTTCGATACCGGCGCACATATGCTCAACACTGTGGCCGACCTGGCGGGTGAGGACTTTGTCGAGGTCGCTGCCTGGCTGGATAACCATGGTCGGCCTGTGGATACGCTGGCTGCTGTCATCGGGCGGCTTCAGTCGGGCGCGCTGGTCACATTGCACGGCTGTGGCGAAACCATCCCCTCCTGCGCTTCCGAAGTGTACGTTTTCTGTACCAAAGCCATCCTGCGCACCGGTATCTGGGGCGAGCGGCTGGCGATCCAGCGTTACGGGCGTAAAAGTCTGCGCAAAGTCCGCGTGCCACCATCGCTGGGTGTGTGGGAGCAATTCCTGGCCGTGCGCGATGGCAGGATGCCCAACCCCTGCCCACCGGAAGTTGGTCTGCGGATGGCACGACTGTGGGATGCGATCAAGGCCTCAGCGGCGCAGGGGGGCAGGCCGGTAAAGTGTGGTTGAGATGGAATGGCTCGAGATCAGCGTTACCGCGGGTTATGAAGCAGCGGAGGCCGTAGCCGACGTCCTGTCCCGTTATGCCTATCGCGGTGTGGCCATTGAGGCCGGCCCAGAGGGATGGGATGCAGATCAGGTCATCGTAAGAGCTTACCTCCCCGCCGACGAGCACGTCTCTGCAAATAAGCAGCGCATAGAGGAAGCGCTCGGGCACCTTAATCAAATCCTGCCCGTATCCACGCCGGGATTCCGCACCATCGCGGAAAAGGATTGGGCAGAGGCATGGAAGGAGCGGCTGACCGTGATGCACATCGGTCGCCGCATCGTTATTTGTCCTACATGGCAAAACTACTCCCCCGGTATTGACGAGGTGCTGATCCGGCTGGATCCGGGGATGGCCTTCGGTTCGGGCCTTCACCCCTCGACCAGAATGTGCCTGATGAAGCTGGAAGAACTGGTGCGGCCGGGGATGAGGGTGCTCGATATGGGGACCGGCTCCGGCATCCTGGCCATAGCCGCGGCAAAGCTAGGCGCCGGCTGCGTGGTGGCTGTGGACAACGACCCCGTGGCGGTTCAGGTGGCTCGTGAAAACGTGATGGCTAACGGGGTAAGCGATGTCGTTCGTGTGATACACGGCTCGCTTGCCGAGGTGCAGGGCGTTTACCACATAGTGGTTGCCAACATCCTCGCCAATGTGATAGTGGATATGGTCAGAAATGGGCTTGCTGACCGGGTGTTGGCGGGAGGCTCGCTTATCGCTGCCGGGTTGATCCAGGGGCAGGAGACGGAAACGGGCATGGCTCTGGAGCAGCATGGCCTGAGGCTGGCGGAGCGTTGCCAGATTGACGACTGGGTATGCCTGGTGGCAGGCAGAGGTTCAGACGATCCAGTCCGTGGATGACTCCACACCTGGAAAAGCAATCGGCCTGCGCCCCGCTCATTGCAAACAGCTGGCGCAGGCCGTTTTGCTCCGAAGCGGAGCTATATACGCAGTACCTGCCCCCCGACCAGGCCGATCAGTAATGGCGCTGCTGGCTCAAGGCCACAGGGCGCTATGGCCGTCGTGATACCCTGGGTAATATTGAGCCCCTCCTTCCACGGCCTCCAGGTCTCTCCCCCATCTGGTGAAAACAGCAGAGTGTTGCTGAGCACCGCCAGAAGCCCGGGACGGGTGGGAAACTCCGGCGAAACCAGGACGCAGTTTACGGTGCCGTCAATGACTTCCTCGCCCAGGCGCTGCCAGGTCTTGCCCCTGTCGCTGGAGCGGTACAGGCCGTGCGCCTCCGTGCCTGCGAACAGAATGCCAGACGAGGGATAGTCAGGCGAAAGAGCCAGGCAAAGCACTGGCGCAAGCTCGCCGGGAAAGTCAATCTCTCGCCAGGCGCGCCCTCCGTTCGTGCTGCGAAAGATACCGCTATCGGTGCCTGCAAAAATGGTCTCGTCCGCAGCAAAGCCTGGCGACACGGCCAGGCAGAGAATGCTCAGGTCAAGCAGACCGAAGTTCCACGCGGCCCAGTGGCTGCCCCGGTCAGCCGAGCGAAACACCCCGTCTTCCAGTGTACCGGCGAAGATGGTACCATCGTTGGCGAAGTCTGGAGAGATAGCCAGCGTCGAGATCAGCGGTGGGGGCGTGCGGAACACCTCAAAGCTCCACTTTTCCCCGCCGTCGGATGAGCAAAGCACACCGCCCACCACACCTACAAACACCGTACGATCGGAGCGAAAACCCGGTGAGACGGCAACCGCCATCGTGGCCAGCGTCCCCTCCAGATTTAACGAAGCGCAGGCATTGTGCCAGCTTATTCCCCCATCGTCAGAGCGGTAGAGGCCTGTACGGCGTGCGGCAAAACAGATACCATCGTTGACGAAATCAGGAGAAGCCGCCAATGCATAAACAATGTCCTCTTCATCCCTCATCTTTGCTTCCTCATTGTTACCAGCCATCGGTGTCTCTTCCTTGCTTACGGATTCATAAGTTGCGAACATGCTTTCGTCCGGGAGCATTCCTGTCCCACAAGCCCGGGTTGTATCAGTTCTGTCACGGATTGGTGGCCTGAGGCGGTTTCTTGCGGTGAACCAGCACATCAATGGTCAAAGCCAGCGCTGCACTTGAGACGGCGCTGTGCACTGCCTCTTTCTGCACGCTGAGCGCGTCGAAGATACCCGCCTCGGCCATATCCACGACCCTGCCAGAGCGGACATCGAAGCCATAACCCGGGCCGGCCAGTTTCACTTCCGCCATGACCTCGCTGGCATCGTAGCCGGCATTGCTGATGATAGTGCGCATGGGCGCTTCCATGGCTCTGGCGAGGATGCGGTAGGCAGCACGCCTGTCCACATCTGCGCTTTCGTCAGCTATCTTTTGCAGCATTGGCTTGCAGGACAGCAGCGAGGCGCCCCCGCCCGGGATAACACCCTCGCGGATGGTCCCGCGTAAGGCCTCAGCGGTGCGTTCGGCCAGCTCCTTACGCGCATCAGCATCCGCCTTAGTCAGGCCACCCACATACAGCGTTGCCGATCCCCCCAGCAACTTGCCGATGCGTTTTTGGATGTTTCTGCGATCATTCTTATCCTCAGCGCGGCTGAACGCCAGGCGCAGGCTGGCGATGTGATCGCGCAGCGCACGGGGATCGCCCTTACCTCCGATTATGCCGAAGTTAAAACGGTCCGCCCAGGCCCGACGCGCCCGTCCCAGATCGCTGAGCTGCACCTGTGCCACGCTCTGGCCTGCTGTGCGTGTGAAGTATTTTCCTCCGGTGAGGATCGCCAGGTCCTCCAAAGCACCGTAGCGATCATAGCTTATCAGTCCCGGGGTTTTCACAGCGATCACGTGGAATTTCGACGGGTCCTTGCTCGCAGCCATCAGAAGTCCCACGCATTTCTCGGAGAGTTTGGCGGCAACGAGTACCAGAGGTGTCAGTTTTGCTTCCGCTGCCCTGACCAGTAACGGCATCAACTGATAGGGGTCTTCCAGTTCAAAGTCACTGATCATTATAGCGGCGTTTTCCAGGTCCACCCTCAGGGTGGATGGGTCAAGCATCTGCCGCGCATGGACGCCGCTTTGATCCCAATACATCCCTTCAACGTACTCCCGCTCCAGCCCTCGCCCACGGCCAGAGCGGATCTCCAGGCGGCCATGCTCCCCTATGATGTCAAATATCTCGCCCAGCATCCTGGCAAGCGGAGGATCATAACAAATGGCTTCAGCGATTTGAGCAATCTGCTCCTTCCCCTCTACCGGCCTGGCCAGAGCAGAGAGGTGTTCCATTATCACCGGAAGGCCCTCTTCCAGATAACGGCGGAGCATCATGGCATTACCGCCGGAGGTAATGTAGTGTACACCCAGGTCGTAAATTGAGCGGAAGAGCACTGCAGCAGTGGCAGTACCGTCACCTGTCTTTTCGCGGAGATTCCACAGCACCTGGCGCACGAACATGGCGCCCATATCCTCATCCCGGTCAGGCAGCTCTATAATGCGTCGCGCGATCGTCCCTCCGTCGTCGAGGAACTCCGGCATCTTGCTTTTCGGGGCGATAGGCTCGAGCGCGACCAGGCGCGGAAGCGGCCCCAGTGTCGGGCTAACAGCATCCACCATACGGTGAATGCCTCTTTGCATACGCCGGTAAGTTGCAGGCTGAAGTACTACCCTTCTGGTGCGAGATTTTTCCATTGACTTAATTCCTCCTGCCATCGCGTTTTTCACACCCCCACGGGGGTGAAGCAGACGGGGTGTATTATAACATTTTTCCCTGATTGAGCCAGCGTTTGGAAAGGTGGGCGTTACGAGTGTGGGACAGGTGTATGCAGCCCGGAGTCCGCAGTCCTGAGTTAACGATCGGTGAGCGTCACGAGTTTGGGATAGTGTTCTCAGTCATCGCTGTGGAGACGGTTCGAGCCAGGTGAAGCAAAAATATGGCCACGCCACGAGTTGACAATTCCAAATTCCGTGGTATAATATCTTGCAGACAAGTTTGTAATACAAACCAGTATAGGAGAGTTTCAGATGCAATCCCCACCTCCGCTGCAGGAATGGCTGCGTCGCCCGCTGCGTTATTGGTACGCTGATGGCCTCACCGAGATGGCCGTTGGGGCCATTTTCCTGTTGCTTGCACTGACAGACCTTGTGCCCTGCCTTCTGTCCCCCGGGCCGTTCAAAAGCCTGGCCCAGGCCATTCTGCAACCCCTGGTAGTTATCGCCGGCGTGCTTGGTGCGCGCCCGCTGGTGCGTTACCTGAAGGAACGCATCACCTACCCGCGCACCGGGCAGGTGAAGTACCGCCAACCCGGCCCATATCGGCGCCGGTTGTTGGGCAGCTTGAGCTTTCTGGTGGCACTGGGCACAGCCTTTCTGATCACAGCCGTTGGCAGGCGCTGGCTCCCTATGGTCAGTGCCTTTTTGATCGCCTTCGTCACAGCTTTGGGCTGGAAATTGCACCTGGTACGGATGCTCATACTGGCCCTCTATATCCTGGGTGCAGGCATCGGAGTAACCGTTTCTGCCCCTGCCGATCCCCTGGACGCCGTTCTCTTCTTCGGCCTGGTTGGTTTGGGCTGGCTTGCATCGGGTGGCTGGACGCTCTGGCGCTACATGCGGCATACTCAACCCCTGGACGCTGAGGAGGACGCAGGATGACCACCCCTGTCCCACGCTGGAGCGACCTGGACCGCCTGATCCATGAGCCGGCCCGCCTGATGATCGTCACGTTGCTCTACGCCGTCGAACAGGCCGATTTTCTCTACCTGTTACATGAGACCGGGCTGACCAGGGGTAATCTCTCCGCTCACCTCAGCAAACTGGAGGAGGCCGGTTACGTACAGATCACAAAGACTTTTCGGGGCAAGATTCCACATACTCTGGTGTCACTCACGCCGGCCGGACGGCAGGCGTTTGAGACGTATCGCCAACAGCTCAGCCGCTTTATCAGCACGTCCTGAAGGAGATGCCTGATGTCTGATTACGCAATCCGCACCGTTCATCTGACGCGCACCTTTAACAATCACATACATGCGGTGGATGACCTCAATCTGGAAGTCCCCGCCGGGGTGGTCTTTGGTTTCCTCGGCCCGAACGGTGCCGGCAAGACCACCACACTACGCCTCTTGTTGGGTTTGCTGCAACCCACCGCCGGCACAGCCATTGTCCTCGGTCACGATGTGCGCACCCAGGCAGACGCCATTCGCGCTCGCTGCGGGGCACTGCTGGAACATACGGGGCTTTATGAACGCCTGAGCGCTGAGGATAACCTGGAACTCTTCGGGCGCATCAACCGGCTGCCCGGGGACGAGCGCCGGACGCGCATACGTCAACTCCTCACCGATTTGGAGCTGTGGAAACGTCGTCATGAGCCAGTCGCCACCTGGAGCCGCGGGATGAAGCAAAAGCTGGCCATCGCCCGCGCCCTGTTACATCGCCCGGCCCTGCTTCTGCTGGACGAACCCACTGCCGGGTTGGACGCTGTCTCTGCGGCAGCGTTGCGTGAGGACCTGGCCAGGCTGGCGTATCAGGAGGGCATCACCATTTTCCTCACCACCCATAACCTGAGCGAAGCTGAAAAACTCTGCCAGCAGGTGGCTGTCATCAGGGCCGGACGATTGCTTGCAGTTGGCAGCCCCCAGGAACTGCGACGCTTTCGTGGTGGACAGGTGCACCTGGTTGTACACGGTCTGACCCCCGGCGTGCTGGATGGTCTGCGCACCACTTTTGGTCGTGAGGCAGTGGAATCTGGCCCGGAAGATGGTCATATCCTGCTGCACCTCGCCTCTCCGTCTCCACAATCGGTTGCCTCTGTGGTAACCTGGCTGGTGCACCAGGGGGTATCAGTAGAGGAAGTGTATCACGAACAGGCCAGCCTGGAGGAGGTATTTTTGAGCCTGGTACAGGAGGGTGAGCATGATGCGTGACATTCAGACCATCATGTGGAAAGAATGGAGGGAAATGTTTACCCGGAAAGCCGCCGGACGCGGCACCCTGCTGAGTACACTGGTCATCCTTCTTTTGCTCGGAGCCTTTTTGCCCCTGCAGACAGGAGAAGCATGGTTCACCCAGCCCCTGGCACTGGCAGGCTGGGCGTGGATGCCGGTATTTCTTACCCTGGGGATGGTGACCGATTCTTTCGCCGGTGAGCGCGAGCGCCATACTCTGGAGACCCTGCTGGCCACGCGTCTGCCGGATACAGCCATTCTACTGGGGAAGATTCTGGCTTCGGTGCTGTATGGATGGGGAGTGGCCGTGCTCGGCATGTGTCTTTCGGCGCTGACCCTGAACATATGGCTGAAAGGGGGACCTTATTTCTACGCCCCTGCGCTTTTCCTCGCCGCGCTCGGCCTGAGTCTGGCCTGCACAGCGCTCTTTGCCGGTCTGGGTGTGCTGGCATCACTGCGTGCAGTCACAGCGCGCCAGGCCTTTCAACGCCTGAGCCTCATTATGCTCGTTTTCTACTTTCTGCCCTTCTCAGTACAGTTACTCCCGACGCACTTGCGTTTGCGCATTACAGAGGTATTTGCACGACTGGACATGTCGGGGCTGATGATTGTCGTAACAGGGGTGCTGCTGATCGGGAATGTAGGGGCGTTATACCTGTGTTTCAGGTGCTTTCAGCGTACACGCCTGTTGACGGATTAGTTGCCGCACCCTCGAGCAAGCCTGAGGCAACAGCCGATGGGCCAGGGCGGGACCAGCCAGGTGCGAGGGGCAGCTTAATCGTTATGATGCCCGCTCAGCAGAGTGCGCAGCAAAGCGGGCGTATTGGTGATGATGGCCTCCACCCCAAGAGCCAGGAGACGACGCATCTCACCCTCGTCGTCAACGGTCCAGGTATGCACCCAATATCCGCGTCTCCTTGCCCTGCTTATGTAGGAGGCGTTCACCATACTATGATGCGGGTGGCGTGCCTCGTGCGGGACAAGCGGTGCCAGCCAGGCGCGGCGCAGAGGGAGCGGCAGGTCTGGTGCGTAAAGCAACCCGACCGGGAGATATGACGCCAGCCTCTTAACCCTCCGTAGTGAGAAAGGGTTAAAAGAGGAGAGCAGGACACGCCCCGCCCGGGCCGGGCCGTACCCTTCCAGCAGGGAGACGACGGCACGCTCCAGCCCTTTGTCCACCGGGGTAATCGTCTTCAGCTCGATGTTCAGGAGCAGCCTGCCTTCCGCCATCTCCAGTACCTCTTCCAGGGTGGGGATACGTTCGCCTGCGAAACGGGGGCTGAAATACGCACCCGCGTCAAGACGTTTCAGCTCAGCCACTTTCATCTCAGATACCCGACCGCTGCCGTCGGTCGTGGCATCCACGGTAAAATCGTGGATAACCACCGGTATGCCATCAGCGGAGAGATGAACGTCACACTCGATACCATCCGCACCGAGTTCCGCTGCTGCCCGGAAGGCTGCCAGTGTGTTGGGCGGCGCGACCAGGCTGGCCCCACGGTGGGCGATGTTAAGCGTCCTGTCGCCCCACTTCATCGTTAAATCTCGACAAAGTAGGCTTCGCAGGCCCGGTCTATCAGGTCCTTACTCAGCGTGGGTGGGACGTTCAGATAACGGGCAATGTCTATCAATTGATCCACAATATCGCGGGGGTGACAGGCACGCCTGGGCCGGTTGCGTTTCAGATAGTGCTCCTGGATCAGGTAGGCCAGCCCCTGCTCGTCGTAAGGCACATTTTTAGCCTGGCACACGCGACGGAAAATCTCGCGGTACTCCTCCCATGTTGGATCTTCTACTTCGATCTTGTGGCGGATACGCCGCAGGAAAGCCTCATCCACCAGGTCGCGTGGCGCCAGATTAGTCGAGAACACGATCAGCACATTGAAGGGTATCTCGATCTTGCGGCCGGTGTGAAGCGTCAGGTAGTCCACCCGCTTCTCCAGAGGAACAATCCAGCGATTGAGCAGATCGCGCGGGCGCACCTGCTGCCGCCCGAAGTCGTCTATCAGCAGCAGACCACCGTTCGCCTTCATCTGGAACGGTGCTTCGTAGTATTTATTGTTTGGGTCATAAACCAGATCGAGTGTCTCGAGTGTCAGCTCGCCACCGGTGATGATCACCGGCCGCTGGATGCGTGCCCAGCGGGGGTCAGCATTACGGTCAGGGGGCGCGTCGGCCAGCACATGGTTGACGTTGTCAAAAACTCTGATGACGTGCCCACCCACCTCCACCGCATATGGGATGTACATCGTATCGCCCAGGATCATCTTGCCGATAGCCTCGGCGATAGCGGTTTTTCCGTTGCCTGGGTGACCGAACAGGAAGATGGAGCGGCCCGAATTGACCGCCGGACCGAGCCGGGCAAAGGTGCGTTCGCTGATCACCAGGTGAGAGAGGGCCTGACGCATCGTACGCTGGTGAACGACAATATCGCTGACCGACTGTCGTTGTATCGCGACAGTGTAATCCTCGAGTGTGACGGGTGCCGGGCCAGCGTAGTTGCTCCTTTCAAGCGCCTCACGTGCCACGGCGCGCCCCTTTTCGGCAATCACATACTGATAAGACGCCTCCGCAAAGCCACTGGTACCCTTGACCTCGCACAACTTCTCACGTTTGAGGAACTCCAGTACCTGGTCCACCACGCCAGTATAGGGGAGTTTTATTGCCTCTGCGAGTTCACGCCCCGAAATGCTTCCCTCGAAGTACATGATCTTGATGGCCAGGTCGCTCAGAAATCCCAATCCCAGTCCGGTCTCCTCAATCGAGGTCGGGGCCGGTGGAACAAAACGAGATGATGGTGTGGTAGTGGTTGTAGGGGATGGTGCCGTTCGCTGAGCCATAGCGCACTCCTGTCACCGAAGTCTGGTTAAGATTATACCACCAACTGATGGGTGCGACAAAATGGGTCTCGGCGAGCGTCACGAGTCTGGGGCAGGTGGGTCGTAGTAGTCCGCAGTCCACAGTCCTGCGGCGTCGCTTCCCATAATGGTGACGTCAGGCATGGCCTGGAGACCAGCCTGAGCTGGGGGTATTGTAGGATAACTGCTCGCAGTTGTCCTACATGTCGTAGGGCGCGGCCCGGAGACAGGCCCGAGCCGGGGAAGACCAATCGTATCTGTTCATGGCCGATTGGAATCGCCCTCTTGAGGCGCTTCGCGCCAGCTTTCAGCCCACGCCGACACACCGCTCAGTGGTACAGCAGAAGCTGGCCAGCGAATGCCGATCAGGAGCGACTTACAGTCACCGTCTGAATAGCTGCTACTGTCTGGGACACGGAACGGCACGGATTTGGAATTCATCGGTTAGATCTGTGTTTCTCCGTGCGATCCGTGTCCCTTTAGACCTGACCACGTGACTGTTGCTGTTTACTTATCGGCCTGGAGGCGAGAGTTTGTTAATGGTTTCTGCTCACTAAAGGAAGGTAGAGGTATCTGACCACATCCATCTCCAGCCGCAGGCGGTAACCTGCCACGTTTGCGCAGCCAAACGCGATGGTACCATCCTCCGGCTGTATGCCCAGGTAATATCGTCCGCTGGCCGCGGGTTTCCATGAGAGGCGGTCGCTACCTGCGACATTGAGATAGTCGCCGTTGGAATCATACAACTCCATGCGCACTTGCGGACCGGTGATCTGCGCGCTGAAGGTGAGCGGGCGGCCGGTCAGGACATGCACCGGCGATACCTCGAACCAGACGAAATCTTTGTCAGCGGCGTAGTACTGCGGGTCACTGTCGAATGAGTGGTCCTGTGTCACACCGGGTTCGATCGGCTTTGCCTGCTCCCATGTGTCATCTACCTCATACGCGTCGGGACAGGTATGCGTGATCACTCCCATAGGTGATAGCGCGACACTGGGGGTAAAGCCCCCTGATGCAGGTGAACTTGATAGTGTTGACGCCGTATTGAAGTTGCGCACTACCAGCGGCAGGTAGATGCGTTGCAATTTCCTGTCCTGTATGGAGATCGTGTAGTCGGTATTGCAACCCTTCAGACCGGCGCGATTGGTCACGCGGAGGTAATACGTACCATCTGCCGGCGCCGTCCACACGATACGGGAAGAGTAATCACCGGCACCTCTGTAATCATCGTTTGCCGCCAATATATCAACGCCTCCGTTATTGAAGAGGGCGAGGAATGTATCCGCACGCTGTCCCCAGGAGGAGGCTGTTATGGTGTAAACGTGATTGGCCTGTGCCGTGAAGGCAAACCAGTCAACCGCATCGTCGCAAAAGTCCTGATTGAGCGTTTCGCCCACGATGATGGTGAACGGCTGAGTTAGGGTATCGTTCTCTTCGCATGCGTCGGCAGGGCAGGTGCACGGAGGAGCGTAAGGCCCGGCAACATCCCCGAAGTTTACCTCATAACTCTGACCAGGTAGCACGTCCACATCCACTTCGTTTGGTGTGGTGGACGAGTATCCGGGTGGGTCAATCTCAACGACCGTATGGACACCACTTACGGCTGTGTAGAAAGTGTACCTGCCATCCAGGTCAGTTGTGGTTGTTATGCTCCCATCCAGGACGATCACCACATCTGGAATACCGCCTTCGCCTTCATCTTGAACGGCGTTAGTATTAAGGTCCTCGAAAACGGTGCCGAATATTATGGCATATACCGGCGTCTGGGTCGGCGTCGGCGTGGACGTCGGCGTGCCGGTCGGCGTCGGCGTGGACGTCGGTGTGTCGGTCGGCGTCGGCGTGGACGTCGGCGTGCCGGTCGGCGTCGGTGTGGACGTCGGCGTGCCGGTCGGTGTCGGCG
>Ga0209101_1000889_pt1 | contig 23885 bp, 21 predicted proteins | sample ConPoolayeCmetaG_FD_185481 | JGI IMG/M metagenome (GOLD analysis project Ga0209101, IMG submission 185481) | Hot spring microbial mat communities from California, USA to study Microbial Dark Matter (Phase II) - Cone Pool mat layer C metaG... ...
CTCAACGCCATGCGGGACTCCGAGATGTGGCGGGCAGGCAAGGCCGTTCGGGCGCTTCGCCCGCACGAGAAAGCTCGGGCCAATGCGGCCACGGCGGCGGGTGTTAAGGGGCGCAGTACGAACTGAGTTCTCCGTGGGAAAGGCGGGTGAACCAGGCCGCGCGCTCAATAACGGCCGCGGCGAGGCTGGAGATTTGGGCTTCCATCACCGCGCGCGGCGGAGTCAGGCCACAACGAGGCAGGATCTCTTGAACGAAGGTCTGCCACCGCGTCAGGCCATGGCACGGTGAAGCGTGTCATCCGGAAAGCGCTTCAATGCCTCGTCCTCGTTGAGCGTCTCAATCTCCTTCAACGAGCAGCCCCCTGGGCCAGCGAAAACAGGATCCCTGCTACATACCCAATCGGGGCGCACCCGTTGCCCTTTGCCGTCCTCGGGTCTTAGGCTAAAGATTAGGGAGGCCGGCCAAACCGACGCGAATTTTCTTTTTCACAGGGAGCGACCGTGCTTCAATGGAAAGTTATCGTAGAGGTAGAGACAGAAAGCCGCAAGATGAAAGAAATCCTTTGCAAAGTGGTGTTCGAACCCCAGGGACGAACCGTCCAGGTCCGCCCCGGCACGTTGCTCCTGGAAGCTGCCGCCCGGGCCGGACTTATGATTGAGACCCCGTGCGGGGGCTCCGGCACCTGCGGCAAGTGCCGAGTTCGCGTAATGAGCGGGGCGGAGGATCCGGCCGAGGCCGACCGCCGCCATCTGTCGTCGAGCGACCGAAAGGCGGGATGGCGCCTGGCGTGTCAGAACCGCGTCCATCGCGATATGGTGGTGATGGTTCCGGAGGGCTCGCTCTTTGCCGGCGGCGCCCGGATTTTGGCGGTGGGGACGGCGGACGCCGCTCATCCCGTGTCACCCGGCATCCGGAAGGTCTTCGTAGAGATGTCGACGCCGACCCTCACGGATGATCAGCCCGATTTGGTTCGTTTGGAGAAGGCCATTGGACCGTTCCGAGCTGACCTGGCGCTTATTCGAGCGCTTCCCGGGCGTCTGCGGCGGGAGGGGTTTCGTGGAACCGCCGTGCTGGCCGATCATCGGCTGATCGAATTCGAACCCGGCGATACGCGGAGAGCCTGCTACGGCGTGGCGGTGGATGTCGGGACCACCACCGTGGTAGCCGAATTGTTGGATTTGTGCGAAGGCCGTTCCCGGGGCGTTGTCTCGCGCATGAATCCTCAGGTTGCGTTTGGTGATGACGTTTTGTCACGCATTCGGCACGGAGGGACCCCTGAAGGGCTTGAGGCGATGCGGACGGCGCTTCAGCACGAGCTGGGCAACATGATCGAAACCCTCTGCCGGGACGCTGGGGTGGCGCGGGAACAGGTCTATGAAGCGGCCTTCGCGGGAAACACAGCCATGGAGCAGATTCTCCTGGGAGTGGATCCCGCGCCCCTGGGACAGTTGCCGTTCGTTCCTGGAATCGGTCCGGGTCTGCTGATCCCAGCTCTCGAGCTGGGTGTGCCCATTCATCCGAGGGGCATGGCTTATCTTTTTCCCGTGATCGGAGGGTTTGTCGGGGGGGACACGGTGGCGGGACTGCTGGCGGCTCGTCTGGAAGAGCAGGAGGCCCCCGCGCTTCTCGTGGACATTGGCACGAATGGCGAGATCGTTCTGTGGGATGGCGCCAAATTCCAGGCGGCCTCGACCGCCGCCGGGCCGGCTTTTGAGGGGGCCCGGATCTCCTGCGGAATGCGGGGAACCCGCGGGGCTATTGAGAAGGTCGAGATGAACGCGGATGTTCACCTAGAAGTGATCGGCAATACGGAGCCCATGGGACTCTGTGGCAGCGGGTTGATTGATGCCATCGCCGAACTGCTGAATCATGGCCTTTTGACGCCGGAGGGGCAACTTCGGGCGCCGGCCGAGTGCCCGCCCCGCACGCCGGAAGCCCTTTGCCGCCGACTCCGGGAAAATGATCGGGGCGAGCGACTCTTTGTGCTGGCGGAGCGTAGCGATGTGTCGCGAGGTGATCCGTTGGCGTTGACGCAGCGCGATATCCGGGAGGTCCAGCTCGGTGCTGGCGCCATTCGAGCCGGCATAGCGATTCTTCTCCGCCAAGCCGGTTTGGCGCCCGCTGATCTGAAGACGGTCTTGGTGGCCGGCGGCTTTGGCAACTTCGTCCGGCGCAGCAGCGCTCAGCGCATCGGCCTGTTGCCGGCCGGGATTGATCATCGGCGCATCCGATACATCGGCAATGCTTCTCTGGCGGGAGCCCGTCTCGTGCTCCTCTCCACCGAGGCCCGCAAAGAGGCGGAAGTCCGCGCGCGCAAGGTCCATCACCTCGACCTCTCCCTGGTGCCGGAGTTTCAGGAGGCCTTTGCGGAGGCGATGCTTTTTCCAGATTGAAAGGGCTACGGCCTTCCGGTACCCTCTCTCCACAAGGAGTATCGAAAAGGGCACGAGGAGAACGGATGGCGTCGTGGATTTACTTCGGGCGTACAGGGCTCCGGGTGTCCCGGCTCTGCTTCGGAACGTGGCAGCTTTCCCCCCGCTTCTGGGGTCCTCAGCCCCGGGAGGAGATTCTGGCGGCCATGCGGGCCGCGCTCGAGCGTGGGATTAATTTCTTCGATACGGCCGATGCCTATGGCGATGGCTTGGCGGAAACCGTGCTTGGCGAATTTCTGGCGGGCATTCCCCGGGAGTCGGTGGTGATCACGGGCAAGGTGTTCAACCACTTCAATCCCGATGGCAGCCGCTACCCCGATCTGAGCCCCGCCCACGTGATCGAGCGCTGCGAGGCCACGCTCCGGCGGCTCAAGACCGACTACCTCGATCTGTATCTGACGCACTTCTACGATCCGCTGACCCCGCCCGATGCCGTCGCCGAGGTCATGGAACAGTTGAAAGAGCAGGGGAAAATCCGGTGTTACGGAGTCAGCAACCACACCGTCGAACAATTCCGCCTCATGCGCGCCTTCGGTGCCTTCGATGTGGTCGAGCCGCCCTACAGCCTTCTCGATCCCGCGATCGAACGCGACCTTCTTCCCTACTGTCTGAGCGAAAACATCGCCGTGATGGTCTATTCGCCCCTGCACAAGGGACTCTTAACCGGGAAGTACCGCGGGACCGAGACCTTCGAGGACTTTCGTCGGTTCCATCCCGATTTTCAGGGAGAGCGGTTCCAGACGATCTGTGCGGCCGTCCGTTCCCTCCAGCCGCTGGCGGCCCGTTACGGGGTGACGATTCCCCAACTTATCCTGGCCGCCACGCTTCAGCATCCGGCCATCCATGTCGCCATCGTCGGGGCCAAAAGGGCCGATCAGATTCGGGACGCGGCGGGTGCTCTGGATGTGACGCTCGAGCGAGCGGATGTGTTTGCGATCCGGGCCGCCCTCGCGGTCAGCGAAGGAGGAAAGCTCAAAGATGCTCAGGCCAAAGTCAAATAAGCCGGATGAGACGCTCTTCTTTCTCTCCCCCCGAGGCTCGGATCACTGGTCGGGACGGCGGCCGACGCCGAATCGGGGACGGACCGACGGACCCTGGGCCACGCCGGCCGGGGCTTTGAGGCGATTGGCGGAATGGAAGGCGCAGGGCCGTCTGTCCGGGCCGGTGGCCCTTGTGGTGGGAGACGGCGTGTATGAACTGGCCGAGCCGCTGCGAATCTCTCCTTCGCTTAATTGGCCGATCCGATTTTGTGCGGCGCCCGGAGCGCGACCGGTATTCAGCGGAGGGCGGCGGATCCGGAAATGGCGCGTTTCCCGCCTTAATGGTCGTCCGGTCTGGATTGCGGATCTACCGGAGGTCCGAGAGGGGCAATGGACGTTCCGTTCTCTCTATGTCAATGGTACGCGGGCCCCGCGTCCGCGACGTCCGCGACGGGGACTTTTCCGATGGCGGCTGTTCCGGGCATGACCCTGCCCACGGGGTGGGGCGATGGGGGACAAACGGTCTTCGAATGCGCGCCAGGCGATGTCCAGCCCTTCCGTCACCTTTCGGACGTGGAGGTGGTTTATCTGCATTTTTGGATCGAGGAGCGGTCTCCAATCGCCGCGTTCGATCCCGAGACCCGGCGCGTGACGATGGCCCGTCCCAGTCGAGCCCCTCTGGTGGGCTCCTTCGGTTCGCAGCTGGCGGATTACTACTTGGACAATGTGTGGGAGGAACTGTCGGAGCCCGGCGAATGGTATCTGGACCGTTCGGCGGGCCAGCTCTACTACCTTCCCCGGGTGGGGGAAACACCGGCAGACACGGAAATTATCGCCCCCCGGTTGCTGCAGGTGCTGGCGCTCGAGGGGGATCTCGAGCAGAATCGGCCGGTCAAACATCTTCGATTCGAGGGGTTAACCTTCGCCCACACCGACTGGCGGCATCCATCGGCGGATGGTGCGACCATTTATGGCCACAGCCGCGTGAACCGTCACAGCCGGGGCACGCGCGCGGCCGCCGCTCAGGCGGCGTGCGACGTACCGGGTGCCGTGGCCCTGGAAGGGGTGCAGCATGTCGCCTTTGAGGATTGCGTTTTCCGGAATCTCGGTTGGTATGGCCTCTCTCTAATGGAGGGATGTCGAAACATCCGGGTGGTAGGGTGCACCTTCGAGGACCTGGGCGCTGGCGGGGTGAAGGTGGACGGTGCTCCAGCCCGCGCGGGTGAATCCGAGAATCGCCGCACCGGCCTGATTCAGATCACCGACAATACGATTCGGGCCGCTGGCCGTGTGTTTCATTCGGCCTGCGGGGTGCTGGCCATGAACGCCCACCGCGTCACGATCGCCCACAACCATATCCATGATCTCTTCTATACGGGCATTTCGTGCGGGTGTGAGTGGGGCTATCAGCAAAGCGCGGCTCACAGCAATACCATCGCCTGGAATCATATTCACGACATTGGGCAGGGGCTTTTGTCCGACATGGGCGGCATCTATACCCTCGGCGTCCAGCCGGGGACCGTGATCCGAAACAACCTGATTCACGGGGTCCGAAGCGCCCACTATGGAGGCTGGTGTATCTACCCTGACGAAGGGTCCAGCCATCTGGTGATCGAAGGAAACGTCTGCGTCGATACGGCTGAAGGATCCGATTCGCGAGAGAACCCCTAACACAAGAGGAGTATTCAATGACCACCCCCTGCAGCCCAGTGGAATTGCACGTCCAAACCTTGATTTCGGAGGCCGCTTCCGTCATCGGCGGACTCGCTATCCAGACCCGTCGGATTGCCGAAGCGGCCGAGGCCTGTGTGGCCACGCTCCGGGCGGGCGGAAAGATTTTGACGGCTGGGAACGGAGGAAGCGCCGCCGAAGCCCTCCATATGGCCGAGGAGTTCATCGGCCGTTTCCGGGGTAATCGGCCAAGCCTTCCTGCGATCTGTTTGTGTGCCGATCCCACCGCCTTGACCTGTATCGCGAACGATTTCGGCTACGATGCCGTATTTGCGCGTCAGATCGAAGGTCTCGGACGCCCCGGCGACCTTTTAATCCTTTTCACCACCAGTGGGAATGCCCGAAATCTGGAACTCGCCCTTGAAACGGCCCGGCGGCTGGGAATGCGGGTGTTGTGCTTGACCGGGAAAACCGGCGGACGACTGGCGAATCGTGGGGATTGGGAAATTCGGGTGATGGATGATCGCACCGAGCGGATTCAGGAGGCGCACCAAGTGGTGGTCCATATTCTCCTGGACGCTGTGGAACAGGCCTTTTCCCCGTCACCCCTCTGACCAGAAGGACCCGGCGAACGGAAACTTCCCCGCGACGTTGTCAGAGCTCGCAGAACTGTCCGTCGGTGGAAAGACGCCGGCAGGGGTATCGCCAGTGTTCGCCGGGTTCGCCGATCAGGGCATCGGCGGCCTCCGGGCCCCAGGAGCCGGCCGGATAGCCATAAAGAGGAATAGTCGGGTCGGCCTCCCATGCTGCGAGAATCGGGTCCACAAAATCCCAGGCCGCCTCTGTTTCGGCAGCGGTTGGGAAGAGGGAGGCATCGCCCTGAAGGATGTCGAGGAGAAGGCGCTCGTACGCATCGGGCAGACGAATGTCGGTAAGGTCACGGTAGTGGAACTCCAGCGCGGCTTCCTGGGTTTTCAGCCCGGCCCCCGGGGTTTTCAGATTGAACCGAAGCAGAAGCCCTTCGTCGGGCTGAATGCGGAGGATAAGCTGATTGGCCGGCAGGGGAAGACCGTTCTCACGGCGGAAGAGCAGGGGAGGAGCGGGGTGGAAGTGAATCACGGCTTCCGTGACCCGGGTGGGAAGGCGCTTGCCCGTTCGGATGACGATGGGCACACCGTGCCAGCGGGGGGTATCGACGAAGAGACGGAGCGCGACATAGGTCTCTGTGCGGCTTTCCGGGGAAACACCCGGTTCCTCCCGGTAGCCGGGAACGGAGCGGCCGTTCAACGTCGCACGGCCGTACTGACCGCGAATCACGTCTGACCGTACCCGGTCGGGGGGAGTGGGACGTAGGGATTCAAGGACTTTTAGGGTCTCCCGGCGAATGGCTCGATCCCGGTTGGAGGCCGGTGGCTCCATGGCGAGAAAGGCGAGGATCTGGAGCAGGTGGTTTTGGACCATATCGCGCAAGGCTCCCGCCTGATCGTAATAGCCCGCTCGCCGGCCGACACCTTCGTCTTCGGCGGCGGTCAACTCGACCCGTCGGATGTGCGCCCGATGCCAAAGGGCTTCAAAGAGGGTATTGGAAAAACGAACGGCCAGAATGTTCTGGACGGTCTCCTTGCCGAGATAGTGATCCATGCGGAAAACCGCCTCCTCCGGAAAGACGGTGGCCAGGCGTCGGTTAAGAGCCCGGGCACTCGTGCCGTCATGGCCTAAAGGCTTTTCAAGGACGATCCGACACCAGGCCGCAGAGTGGGGCGGCCGAGTCAAACCCGCGGAGGTCAGTCCATCGACAACCGAGGTGAGCAGAGACGTGGGAAGGGCCAGATAAAAAAGCAGGCAGGGCGGGGGTTGACCGACCCGCTGAAATGCGGCCAGGCGGTCGGCCAGGCGGGCATAGCCTGCGGGATCCGCTGGATCGGCGGTCAGATAATGCGAGTGAGCAATAAGGTGTGAGGACTGGACGTCGCCTGCGGCGGTGCGAACCCGCTCTTGGAAGGCGGCATCGTCCATCGGGGTGCGGCCTACCCCTAGAAGGTGAAACGAGGACGGGAGCAGCTGCTCTCGGGAGAGTCGGTTCAACGCCGGAAGAATTTTCCGAAAGGCCAGATCCCCGGAGGCGCCGAAGAGAACAAAGACGACGGAGGAAGAATTGTCGTTCATGCTGTGGGGACCGGTTCGAGGATCAAATAGAGGTGGGGACCAAGTTTTTCGGCAGAGACCCACAGCGCGGCCGGCGTGTCGCCGATCCGACGTTCGCGGTGGGCCGGAAGCCGGCGAACGGGACGGCCGGTTCGCTGGACCTCCATGATGGCCCGTCGGATCGCGCATCCCACGCAATGGACGGTTTTTCCACATCCTTCCGGAAGTTCGGCATACGGACATTCGATCACATTCCCCGGGAGGAGAGGGGCGTCAGTGGATACGGAAAAGCCGGGCTGTTTCGCCGCGGCTCGATTTCCTCCCCGAACGTGGCCCTGGTTATCGAGAATCAGAATAGGTTCGGCCCACTGATCGAGGTACTGTTCGAGCGGTGTGCCCATTTCGGAGAAAAGTCGCTCGGCACAGGCTGGGCAGAGCCCGTGGGAAATAGGCCCGTTCGGCGCGGTCGGATCATCGTGGATGACGGCTTTACACCAAGAACAGATCGTTTTCATCCAAACCCCTTATGTTCAACGGATCCATAGTAATCATTCACAAAGTCTCTTTCCAAAACAAAAAAGATTAGAGAAGTCTGGTTTATCCACGCTAAGTCCTTGGAACACAAGGAGATCGCTCGTCTCGAGCTCCCGCTTCTAGGTCATAGAAAGGGATTTTTGAGGATAAAATGTCGTTCTTAGCGCTGAAAATGTAAAGGGAAGACTCGCCCCACGCGGGGGGCTCAAATCTCAATGGTCAAGGGCTGAGCTCACTCGAGGAGCGCAAACATGTGATTTTTAGGCTTGCGTTTCGAATGAGGTTTTGTTCTTATAAACGGTCTCTTGAGCTGTCCTACGTTCAGCAGCTCCAAGGAGCGGCGGGTCCGGCGTCGTGAAACCGGACAATCCGAACCTGTCGGGTGACGGGTCGGAATCCAACCAAAGGCGAACATAACCCATGGCGAACGACACAACCCAAACCGAATTGGCCCCGGGTCCGGCGGAGCCCCAGGATCGGGCCGCCCTGGCGGCTCTCTACGAGGAGACGATGCGCCCCTTTGCTGAAGGCTCCATCGTCAAAGGGACGATTCTCGAGGTCCGCCCCAACGAAGTGCTGGTGGACATCGGTTATAAATCCGAAGGGGTGATTCCCGCGAGCGAATTCCGTGATCTCAGTGCTGTCAAGGCTGGCGATCAGATTGACGTCCTGCTGGAAGGCATCGAAGATGAGGCGGGCATGGTGGTCCTCAGCCACGAAAAGGCCCTCCAGAAACTGAAGTGGGACCGCCTGATCCAGAAATGCTCCGAGGGCGGCGTAGTTCAGGGGCGTGTGGTCAGCCGTGTCAAGGGTGGACTCATTGTGGACGTGGACGGCGTGGACGCTTTTCTGCCGGGGTCGCAGGCCGATCTGACGCCGGCCCACGATCTTGACGCCTACGTGGGCCAGACCTTCGATTTCAAGGTGCTCAAGATCAACCATGAGCGCCATAACATCGTCGTGTCGCGCCGCGAGCTGCTGGAAGAGCAGCGGAACGAGAAACGGCGTGAATTGCTGGCCGACCTCAAGGTCGGTCAGATTCGCAAGGGGACGGTCAAGAACATTACCGATTTTGGAGCGTTCATTGACCTCGACGGTTTGGACGGTCTTCTGCATGTCACGGACATGAGCTGGGGCCGGATCGCCCATCCGCGCGAAATGGTATCCGTGGGTCAGGAGATCGAGGTGGTCGTGCTGGATGTCAATCAGGAAAAGGGGCACGTCTCCCTCGGGCTGAAGCAGAAAACCCCGAATCCCTGGACGGATGTGGAGAAGAAATATCCGGTGGGTAGTCGGCTCCGGGGGCGGGTGGTCAATGTGGCTCCCTACGGCGCCTTTGTGGAACTCGAGCCGGGCGTCGAGGGGCTGGTCCACGTCTCCGAGATGTCCTGGACGAAGCGGATTACGCGGGCCTCCGATTTGCTCTCAACGGGCCAGGAGGTGGACGTCGTGGTGCTGAACGTGAATGCCGAGGAGAAGAAGATCGCGCTTGGCATGCGGCAATGCGAAGAGAACCCGTGGGACGCCGTGCGTGAGCGCTATCCCATCGGCAGCCGTGTCCGCGGCGTCATCCGCAACTTCACGTCCTACGGCGCCTTTGTGGAACTTCCCGACGGCATTGACGGGATGATCCACGTCTCCGATATGTCCTGGACCCGAAAGGTGAACCACCCATCCGAAATCTTCAAGAAAGGGGACGAGGTCGAGGCGGTGGTCCTCGAAGTCAATCCCGAACAGCAACGGATCAGCTTGGGATACAAGCAGGCCCAGGAAGATCCCTGGTCCTCGATCACCAGCCGCTACAAAGTGGGCCAAAAGGTCAAAGGCACCGTTTCGAAGCTGGCGTCCTTTGGCGCCTTTGTGAAGCTGGAGGAGGGCATTGACGGCCTGGTCCACATCTCTCAGATCAGCGATCAACGGGTCGAGAAGGTCAAGGATGTTCTCAGGGTCGGCCAAGAGGTCGAGGCGCGAATCGTGCGCATTGATCCCGTCGAACGCAAGATCGGATTGAGCATCAAGGCGGCCTCGATGCCCGATGAGGAGTTCCAGGTGAGCGAAGAGATGCTTCAGGGACTCAAAGGTGCCGACGAGCTGGGCGGTCTGGCCGGGGCCTTCGACGAGGCCTTCAACCTGACCGAAAAGGAGTGGAAGCCGGGCACGAAGGAGGAATAGGCCGGTCTGGCCCGGTCATGGCGGCCAATTCAAGGGCGTCCGGTCGGCCGACCGGGCGCCCTTTTTTCCGGGGAGGACTGACATCATATGCCGAATGTGCTGGAGACGCTGCAGGCGCGGGGTCTGTTCGAGGCGGCCACCGATGAGGCGCTCGGCCGTTTTCTTGAGCAGCCGACCGCGGTCTATGCGGGTTTTGATCCGACCAGCGACGCCCTTCAGGTCGGCAACTTTGTGGCTATCATGGGCCTGGCCCACTTCCAGCGGGCGGGACACCGACCCATCGCCCTGGTCGGAGGGGCGACCGGGTTGATCGGCGATCCCAGCGGCAAGTCCACGGAACGGGCGCTCCTTTCGCCGGAACAGGTGGAACGCCATCTGGCCGGCATTCGGGAGAATCTCTCGCGTTTTCTCGATTTTGACGATCCGCGGGCGCCGGCCCGCATCGTCAACAATTACGATTGGATCGGGCGGTTTACCTATCTCGAGTTTCTTAGGGAGGTGGGCAAGCATTTTCGGGTCGGCGCCATGCTCGCACGGGAATGCGTTCGGAAGCGCCTCGAGAGCGAGAGTGGTCTCAGCTATGCCGAATTCAGCTACCAGTTGATTCAGGCCTACGATTTTCTCCATCTCTACGACACCCAGGGCGTTCGGGTTCAGATCGGAGGCTCCGATCAGTGGGGTAACATTACCGCCGGCATCGAGCTGATCCGCCGTCTTCGCGGAGGCGAGGCGTACGGTCTGACTTTTCCCCTTGTCTGCGACAGCCACGGCCAAAAATTCGGAAAGTCGGAAGGCAATGCCATCTACCTCGATGCCCGGCGGACCTCCTATTACGACTTTTACCAGTTTTTTATCCGCACCGAGGATGCGGACGTGATCCGCTTTCTCAAGATCTTTACCTTCCTGCCCCTGGAGGAGATTGCCGCACTCGAAGAGGCGATGAAGCGGCAGCCCGAGGCCCGGATCCCCCAGCGCCGGCTGGCCGAAGAGATGACCCGGATGGTTCATGGCGCGCGAGGTTTGCGAATCGCCCAGGAGGCCAGCCGCGTGCTATTTGGAGGGGAAGTGGAGGGGGTGAGCGCCGACGATCTCATGGCGATCTTTGCGCATGTCCCATCGAAGACCCTCTCTCCGGCGGAGGCCATCGGCGCGACCGCTACCGAAGTCGCCGTCCGGGCCGGCCTAGGCGCATCCAAAGGGGAGGTGCGCCGGCTGGCACAAGGCGGGGGATTCTATTGGAATGGGCGGCGTCTGACGGACCCGGAGCAGCGGGTGCGGGCGGACGATTTCATCGAGGGTCGCGTCGCCGTCTTGCGAGCCGGCCGGAAACAGTTCACCCTCGTGCGACTGGAAGGTTGAACGGCAACGGAGCAGACCATGGACGTGGCGATTATCGGAACAGGGCTGATCGGAGGATCGTTGGCGCTCGACCTCCGGTCGAGCGGCTTTGCCCACCGATTGATCGGTGTGGATCGGAATCCCCAGCATGCCGAGATGGCGCGCCGGTTGGGGCTGGTGGATGAGATGCTTCCCCTAGAGGACGCCGTGGCGGCCCCCCTGATCGTGGTGGCTATCCCGGTGGATGAAGCGGTTCGACTCCTCCCGTCACTGCTCGACCGGATCGGACCCGGCCACACGGTCACCGACGTCTGTTCCACCAAGCGGTCGCTCCTGCAGGCCGTGGCGACCCATCCCCGGCGGGATCGGTTCGTGGCCGGCCACCCCATGGCCGGGACCGAATATTCGGGCCCTTCGGCGGCCCGGCCCGGCCTTTTCTCCGGACGGATCGGCATTCTATGCGACGTGGGGTTCAGCTCGCCCGACGCCGTTCGTATGGTCGAGGCGATGTACACGGCGGTGGGGATGGTTCTCGTCTATATGGATGCCGAACGCCACGATCTTCATACCGCCTATGTCTCTCATCTCTCGCATGTGGTCTCCTATGCGCTGGCTCTGACAGTTCTGGACAAGGAACGGGATGAGCGCCAAATCTTCAACTTAGCCGGCGGAGGATTCGCTTCCACGGCCCGCCTGGCCAAGAGCAGTCCCACCATGTGGACTCCGATCTTCCGGCATAACACCGACTATCTGCTGGCGGCCGTAGAGGCTTTTCAAAAGCGCCTGGCGGAGTTTCGGTCGGCTCTGGAGCGGGGGGACAGCGCCGCCCTCGATGGGCTGATCTCGCGAGCCAACGACATTCGCCGCATCCTCGATCGTCCCACCGGCTCCTAGCCGCTCTCCCTTGCGACTTGGCGGACGGCCGGCATTGTGCTAGGGTAAAACCATGAAGGTCGTTCGCTGGCTGCTGTTGACTCTTTGGCTCATGGGAACAGGGGGCGCGGAAGGGCGTTCCCTTTCGCCGGAGGGGTTCTCGCGCTATGGCATCATTTTGGAACGCGCCCCGTTTGGACGAACGCCGGAGACCCCCGAACCCTCCTCGCCCGTCACACCGGCCGATTCCTTTACGAGCTATATACGGTTGACAGCCATGGTCCGGGGCGAAGATGGCGTTATCCGACTCGGCTTTGTCAACAAGCGAGAGAAGGACCAAACCCTTGTTGTGGCCGTGGGCGAGCGCGTAGACGATTTCGAAGTACTAGACGCAGATCTGGAGCTCGAACTCGCCCGTGTTCGGAAAGGGAACGAGGTTCAGTGGCTCTCCCTCCGATCCGCCGGACCGGCTCAGCCACCTCCCGGTTGGACCGAACGGCGCCTCCCGTCGGCTGCGCCCTCCACGCCCTCCCCATCCTCGCTTTCCTCCTCCCCGGTCAATGTTCCTTTGCCTCTCGATCGCCGGCAATCCCGTTATGCGGCCATCCGGCGAGCCCAGTTGGACCGGGAACGGGAAGCGGAGGAACGCCGGCGGGAGGCGCAAAGGGCGGAACTGCTTCGGCCACCCCCTCCCGATGACGAGGAGGACGCGGAGGAGGACGCGGCCGCGCTGGCGCTTCAGATTGCGCAGGCGAATCAGGCGCTCGAGGCCGATGACGAGGAGGAGGACGACAGCGAGACCATTCACGTTCCGGTCCAACCTCCAGACGATGATGAGGACGACGCCGAGGAGGAAGAAGACGAGGAAACGGCGCTGCGGGAGGCCGAGATCCAGGCCCATCTCCAGCGCTATCAGATGGAATTGATCCGTCAGGGTCTGCCCCCCCTGCCGATCCGCCTTACTCCCGAAAATGATGACACTTTGGTCCGCGAAGGGGTATTGCCGCCCTTGCCCGAGGCGCCGACGGAAGGGAACGAGCCCGACGAGGAGGAGTAGAGCCGCGATGAAAGGGGCGGTTGTTCTTCTTTCCGGAGGGCTCGATTCCTCCGTGCTTCTCCACTGGATGCGACGGGAACTCGGGTCAGAGGCCGACGTGAGGGCTCTGTCGTTCGATTACGGTCAGCGGCATGCCGTCGAGCTGGATCGCGCGCGTGTGCAGGCGGTGCGGGCCGGCGTCCGGGAGCATCGGATTGTTCCTGCGCGCTTCTTCGCCGAACTCGTTTCCGGCGCATCGGTTCTCACCGATCGCCAGGCCTCTGTGCCGGACGGGCGGACGCTTCCGGACGCGGAACGCGACCAGCCGCCCACCTATGTGCCCAACCGGAATATGGTTCTCCTCGCCCTGGCCGCCGCCTATGCGGAAGCCGTCGGCGTGCCGATGGTTTGCTACGGCGCCCACCGATCGGATGCGTACGGCTATTGGGACTGCACCTCCGATTTCGTCCGGGCCATGAACGCGGTTCTGGCACAAAACCGCCGCCAACCGGTTCGGGTCTTGGCGCCTTTTGTGACCATGACGAAGGCCGAGATTATCCGCACCGGCGTGGCGCTCGGAGTGGATTTTTCGGCCACCTGGTCCTGCTATCGTGGAACCCCTCCCGCTTGTGGTTCCTGTTCGACCTGCCTGGAGCGACAACGAGCGTTTCAAGAAGCCGGGATGCGTGATCCGCTGGCCTGAAAAAAAAGAGTATAGAAACCCGATGGTGGCCAGAGTCGGAATCGAACCGACGACACACGGATTTTCAGTCCGTTGCTCTACCAACTGAGCTATCTGGCCAGTTCCTGGTTCAGAATGCGGGTTTTATACGTCAGAGCCTTTCGCCTGTCAATTTCTTTTCATACCGAAAAAGGTTCAATAGGAGCACGCCTCTTGGTAGGATGACGGCTTGTTGACACCCTGGGAAACGGGAGGAGTTTGGATGAGAGATGAGACGCCACGGGCCACACGAAACCGCCCCGCCTCCGCCTATGCGGCGGCGGGGGTGGATATTGACGAAAAGATGGCCGGCATTAATGCGATTAAACGCTTGGTGCGGACAACGGCCACGCCAGGCGTTCTGAGCGATATCGGGCCCTTTGGCGGCATGTTTCGATCGCCTGGCCGAGACCATATTCTGGTGGCCAGCACGGACGGCGTCGGCACCAAGATCAAGGTGGCCGTGATGGCTGGCCGGCATGACACCGTCGGACAGGATCTGGTCAACCATTGCGTCAATGACATTCTGGCCCAAGGAGCCGACCCGCTTTTTTTCCTCGACTACATTGGCACGTCGCGCGTGGATCGGCGTGTGATGGCGGCGCTGGTTCGCGGGCTCTGCCTGGCCTGTCGCCAGAACGGATGCGCCCTTCTGGGCGGGGAAACCGCCGAAATGCCGGGCGTTTACCCGCCCGGTGAATACGACCTGGTGGGGACCATCGTCGGCTCCGTGCCGCGGCGGGAGGTCATTACAGGGGAGACGATTCGTTGCGGCGACCGTTTGATCGGGCTTCCCTCAACCGGGCTTCATACCAACGGCTATTCGCTCGCTCGGAAAATCATCTTCGAAACGGCGGGACTTGGATTGAAGGATCGGATTCCCGGCGTTCGAGGGACGGTGGAAGCGGCCCTTCTGGCGGTCCATCGCAGTTATCTTCGTCCGATTCGTTTCCTTCGCCGACGAGTTCGGATCCGGGGGCTGGCGCATATTACGGGGGGCGGCTTCCCCGACAATATTCGGCGCATTTTACCGTCCGATGTGGATGCGGTGGTGGACCGTGCCACATGGAGACCGCCGGCCTTGTTCCGGTTTTTGATGGAGGCCGGGCGCGTGGACCGGGAGGAGATGTACCGGGTGTTCAATATGGGGATCGGATTTGTCATTGTGGTTCGGCCGAATGAGGTCGAGACGGCCCTCTCCATTCTGCGGCGCTCGGGTTCTCCCCCTTATCTGATCGGCGAGATCGTTCGAGGGTCTGGCCACGTGCGTCTGGAGCGGTGACGAAGGTCCGCTTTCAAGAACGCCCTTACCCGTGCATTGCGGGCGACCGTTTCAATGGGCTCTGGACGGCCTCTTTAGCGGCGGAAGGATCGCCGTCTCCGTCGAAAACCCAGAGGCGTGCCGGACGCACCGAACATCGGGATCCGGGAACGAGAGCCCGACCCACGTGTTGGGTCGGACGCCATTCCGCGTTTAGCCGGATTCGGCTGTTAGGCAGGCAAAGACGCATCCTCAGGCGGGGGCCGATCTCCTGAACCGATTCGATGATTCCTTCGACCGCGCCGGGCGTGCCTGGACTAGCCGGTTCCAGTTCCCAGGGACGAACGTGGGCCAGTCGCCATCCTTCGGCCCGGCGTTGCTCAGGGAGTGGATCGCCGGCGATCCAGAGACCGCTCGCATCGCGGGCGGGGATGAGCGAGTAATCACCCAGAAAACGGAACACGAACGGCGAGACAGGGCGGGTCCACAACGTTTGAGGCGGGCCCATTTGAACGATATGTCCGTCATGCAGCAGGATCACGAGATCGGCAATTTCGAACGCCTCCTCCACATCGTGGGTCACAAAGAGGCTGGTGATGCCGGCGGCTTCGTGCAGACGCCGAAGCTCTCTCCGCAACTCCTTGCGGACAGCGGCATCGAGCGCTCCGAACGGTTCATCGAGCATCAGGATACGGGGCTCGACGGCCAGCGCCCTGGCCAGAGCAGCCCGTTGGCGTTGGCCACCCGAAAGTTCGTCCGGCCGGCGGTCCGCCAACCAGTCGAGGTGGACGAGCCGAAGGAGCGCCTCGACCCGCCGTTGAATCTCTTCGGGCGGGGGGCGCTGGTGGCGCGGTTTTACGTCGAGGCCAAAGGCCACATTTTCGTAGACGGTCATGTGGCGGAACAAGGCATAGTGCTGGAAAACAAAGCCGATCCCCCGCCGACGGACATGGATGGTCCGGATGTTTTCGCCATCGAAGTGGATGGTTCCTTCATCGGGTACGTCCAGGCCAGCCAGAACCCGAAGAAGAGTGGTCTTTCCAGAACCGGAGGGACCAAGAAGCGCCACAAGCGGAGCGCCTTCCAGCGAAAAGGAGATCCGATCGAGCGCCCGGTGGGCGCCAAACCATTTCGAGACATGGCAGACTTCCAGTTTCACCGCGCCGCCTTTGGGTTTGAGCGTAGGGAGCTTCGGTAACGAATACGTCGGGAAAGGGCGGACTTGGCGGCCAGGGTCAGCAGAGCGGTGAGGGTGAGGAGGGAGGCGACCGCAAACGCGTCCCGGAGACGGTATTCGTTGTAAAACATCTCGACGAGGAGCGGCAAGGTGAGGGTTCGTCCCCGTATGTGCCCCGAGACGATGGAGACGGCGCCGAATTCGCCCAGAGAACGTGCCGCGGCCAGGACGAAGCCATGGAAAAGGGCCCATCGGACATTGGGTAATGTCACCCGGCGGAGAAGACAAAAAAAGCCTGCCCCGGTCAGAGCAGCCGCCTCTTCCTCTTCGGTGCCCTGAGCCGTCATGAGCGGAATCAGTTCGCGGGCAACATAAGGAAAGGTGACGAAAAGGACGGCCAGCAGCATCCCTGGGAAGGCAAAGAGGATGGGAGGAAGATGGCGGCCCAGCGGTGTCCGCGGACCCCAGGTCAGGACGAGGGCGAGGCCGATGACGACGGGAGAGATGGCCAGCGGCAGATCGAGTAGCGCATGAAAGAACGCTTCGCCTGGAATTCGGTATTTGGTCAGACACCACGCCGCGGCCAACCCAAAAAGGGCGCTCAGAGGGACAGCCGCGAGGGTCAGACGGAGAGAGAGCGAGAGCGCGGCAAGGGTTTCGGGATCTCGAACCGCCCGGATCCAGGCGGGAATTCCATCGCGAAAAGCCTCGAAGAGCACGGCCCCGAGTGGGAGCATCAGGAGAACCCCCACGATGAGCAGGGTAAGCGCGACGAGCAGGCGCCGGATGGTCATGGGTTCTGTCATTGGCGGCGAAGGAGCCGATGGCGGTGTAGGAAGAACAGGAGCACGAATGAGGGAACAAGAAGCACGGCGGCTAGCGCGACGGCGCCGGTGATGTCGTACTGCTCGAGTCGGGTGACAATCAGGAGGGGGGCGATCTCTGTTTTCAGAGGGCGGTTGCCTGCGATGAAAATGATGGAACCATATTCACCGAGGGATCGAGCGAGACAGAGGCAGAACGCGGTGCCGACCGCAGGACGGAGCGGTGGCAACAGGACGCGAAGAAAGGTAATTCCGGGAGAAGCGCCGAGCAGAGCGGCCGCCTCTTCGATTTCTCGAGGGATCTCTTCGATGACCGGCTGAAGCGTTCGAACAGAGAAGGGGAAGGAGACAAACAACATGGCCAGCAAGATGCCGAGGGGCGTGTAGGCGATTTGGATACCCAGAGGGGCTACGAGGCGGCCGATCCAAGCGTTGGGGGAGTAGAGCGCGGTAAGAGTGATACCGGCGACGGAGGTCGGGAGGGCAAACGGGAGATCAATGAGCGCGTCCACGATCCGTTTGCCGGGAAACGGAATCCGGGCCAGGGTCCATGCCGTCACCCCGCCAAGAGCCGTTGCGGCTATGGCCGCAACGGCCGAGAGGCCAAAGCTCAAACGGCATGCTGCCAGAAGGCGTGGCGACTGAATTTCGCGAAGAAACAGGGAGGGAGGAATATGAAAGGCTTTGACGACAAGAAGGCCGAGGGGCAGAAGAACGATCACGCTCTGATAGAGCAAAGCCCATGCCGCGGCTCTTTTGAAGCCTGGCAACAGCGAGTGGTGAGGAGGCTGAGGGTGCATCGGTTATCGGGCCGTGACGATCTGATCGAAAAGGCCGCCCTCAGCAAAGTGGCGGGCGTGAACAGCAGGCCAGCCGCCCAGTTCCTGAATGGAGATCAAAGAGATGGGCGGGAAACGGTCGGTGTAACGAGCGGCGACGGCTTCGGAACGGGGACGGTAATAATGGCGTGCCGCGAGTTCCTGGGCTTCGTCGGTGTATAGAAATTCCAGATAGGCGCTGGCTACGGCGCGGGTTCCACGGCGGTCCACCACCGCATCCACCACGGCCACGGGCGGTTCGGCAAGGATGCTCGTGGGCGGGTGGACGATGGCGACGCGGTCGCCGCATTCGTTGATCGCCAGGTAGGCTTCATTTTCCCAGGAAACGAGAACATCCCCGATTAGGCGCTGAGTGAAGGTTATTGTTGCGCCACGGGCACCGGAATCGAGAACGGGAACATTTTGGAAAAGGCGTTTCATGAACCTTTCCGGGTAGGTGGCATCGTTGGGTGGGGCGGTCCGGGAGGCATGGGCCCAGGCGGCGAGGTAGGCCCAGCGGGCGGCGCCGCTGGTTTTGGGATTGGGAATGATCACCGAGACGTTAGGGCGGACCAGATCGTCCCAGTTCCGTATGTTTTTAGGGTTCCCCTTACGGACCAGAAAGACAATGGTCGAGAAATAGGGACAGGCCTGGTGAGGCAGACGTTGCGACCAGTTGGATGCCACCAGCCCTGCGGTGGCCAACGCGTCTATGTCGTGTCCGAGCGCAAGGGTGACCACATCGGCCTGGAGCCCGTCAAGGACCGCCCGAGCCTGTTTTCCTGAGCCTCCGTGGGACATTCGGATGGCGAGCGATTGGTCGGAGGTCGCCTTCCAATGTTGGACAAAGGCTGCATTGAACGCCGTATAGAACTCTCGGGTAGGATCGTACGACACATTGAGCAGTTCAAGGGTTTGACCGGAAGCGTCGAGCGCCAAGGCAAACGATAAATAGAAGGCGAGGAGGAGTAAAAGGGCTTTCCAATTCATGGTTTTTCTCCTAAGTTTCTTTCACATCATGTCCGCCAGCGTGGTACATTCCATGCGAGTGGCCACCCAGTCACGGATCTCGCGGAAAAGGCCGAGGAGTTTTGGTTCCCGTTCGATGGGGGTGGGTTCGTAAAAGTAGCGGCTGACCGATTCGGTCGGGGCGAGAGCCCCGTCAAAAAGGCGAATGATTTCGGCCAGGGATATCCGCTCGGGGTCGCGAATCAGACGGAAGCCACCCCCTTTTCCTTTAGCCGACTTGACATAGCGCTGTCGGGCCAGGATCAGAAGGATCTGTTCCAGAAAACGGGATGGGATCCCCTGAGCGTCCGCGATCTGTTGTACCGGAATCCACCCTTCGGCCCGACGGCGGGCCAGGTAGATCAGGGCCAGGAGAGCATATTCGCTGCGGGCAGTCAGTCTCATGTGAACATGATCAAAACAATCGGAATTATCGCTTATAGAGGGAAGGCGGTCAACTTTTTTTTCTGTTCGCGGTTCAAAAACATAGACACCCGCCACGGGATCGCTTAAGTTGATGGGAAATGAAAAAGAAAGGCCTGTCATGAACGCCACACCGTCCACCTGGTGGAGCCGAAACTGGAAATGGTGCGTGCCGGTCGGATGCCTGTCCGCTTTGGCCGCCTTCGTCGGGATCATTCTCCTCATCATGGTTCTCATCCTCCGCGTCATCCGCGGGACGGATGTCTATCAGGAGGCCGTACAAAAGGCGAGCACCCATCCGGCGGTCATCGAAGCCTTGGGATCCCCCCTGGAACAAGGCTGGTTTCCCACAGGAAACATCAATACGAGTGGACCGACGGGAGAAGCCAACCTGGCCATCCCCCTCAAGGGCCCCAAGGGGAAAGGTACGCTCTACGTTGAGGCACGTCGATCGGCGGGACAATGGCACTACCATACCCTTCTTCTGGAGATCCAAGCGACAGGAGAACGACTGGATCTGAAATAAGCGGCACGGAGGCGATTACCCTTCATGGACATTCGCTGGCTAAACCGCGACGAGATGGCCGATCCCCGTTCGGGCTTTCTGGTGCGATGGGGACGATTTACCGCGATCTGCTACCGGACGATTGACGAATACCGCGCGCTCCTCGAACAGCCGCTGGACTGTTCGGCGCCGGTCTTTCGAAAAATCGCCCTGGCGTGTCTCCGGAGTGGCCACTACTCGGGCTGTCGCCACCTCCATTTCGAGTTCAGCGTGACGGGCGTTTCCCGATCCTGTACGCATCAGCTGGTCCGGCACGAACGCTTTGCGCCGGTCAATCAGCAGTCCAGCCGTTACGTCAACCTCTCGAACGCCGAATTCGTAATGCCTCCCGCGGTCGCCGCCGTGCCGGAGGCGGCTGCCGCTTTCCGGGCCGCCATTGGGGAAGCGCAGAAAGCCTATGGGGATCTTCGGCGCGCTCTGGAATGCACCGGCTTGAAGGGAGAGCCGGTGAACGAAGCCGCCCGCATGGTGCTGCCCCAGGCGCTCATGACAGCCATCAACCTGGCCCCCACCTTCGAGGCGTTGGTCAACATGACCCGGAAGCGGATGTGTGTGCGGGCCGAATGGGAGATCCGCGAGGTGGTCACGGCCATGGCTGCTCAGGTCGGTGAAGCCATTCCGGAACTGGCCCGCTCATTCGGACCGGCCTGCCGTTTCGGCGCCTGTCGGGAGTCCCGTCCATGTTCTCGGTGAAGGCCGTCCGTCCTCGCTTAGGTCTGTTAATTCTGGCCGGGACCGCGGCCAAAGCGGATTTTTTCTTCCCGCTCGATCCCCCAGGCCCCCTTGCGGGAGGCGCTGTCACAACGCAGACGTATACGGCGGAGGCCGAATGGATCCCGCTGGCGTTTGTCTTTCCTCTCACCGTGTCGGAGATGAACCCGAGCGGCGCTTCGCCGCCGATCCTCTGGCTTGAGGGCCAGCGGTGGATTTCCCGGGGAGTGGAAGCCGGGGCCCTGTTGTTGACCACCGCCACGCAACGGCTTCTTCTGCCGTCCAGCCCCGAAATCGAATTCGGCGCCACGGATCAACGGCCGGCCCGACCGTTCACCGTTGCCGCCTGGGTCTGGATGGAGGACGCCACGCATTTCACCATGGCCGAAAAAGGGGATGGCCGCGAGTGGCTCTTTGGCTTCGACCGTGACGATCGGCTTGTTTTTTCCTTTGGCCACGGCGATCGAATTCGGCAGTGGCGTACGCGGGAGCCCCTGACGGCCGACGAGCGATCTTGGCATTATTACGCGGCGGCGGTTCATCACGCCGGGCCCGAACCGCGCGTCGAACTGTTCCGCGACGGCGAATCCCTGGTCACGGAATATCAACCGGGCACAAACGCCTACGGCGGGCTCCGGGCGACGGGGTCGGCGCTGGCTATCGGATCGGGTTCGGAACTTCGACTTCGCACACGGGGCGCTTTGGGAGAGTTCCGTCTTTTCGAAGGCATCAAAACCCCGGCAGAGATTCAGGCGCTTTACGAAAAGGGCCGGAACGCCCTGGCCGAGACCCGCGGTTCTGTTTTCCGGCCGGAGGCGGTCTTTCCCGGCGAACACGAGGTCGAGCTGTGGTCCTGGCGGCCATGGTCTGATTTCGACGCCCTGCGTCTCGAGGTGAATCTGCCCCCCGATGCCCCAACCGACCTGGAACTTCTCGTCTACGTCAAGGATTGGAACCACAACTGGTTCCAGACGCTGCTGCCCGGCTATCTTCCGGTGGGGACTGGAACGTGGGTCACCGTTTCCCTGGCGCCCGAGGCTGAGGGGTGGGTCCCCGTCGGTCACCATATGGCTTGGCACTATCGGGCGCTATGGCGGCCGCGGGCCGTGGGCGTTCGTCTGTTTGGCAAAGAGGGCGTATGGACCGGCCAGGTCGAGATGGCCCGCCCAGAAGGTCGTCTCCGAGCGACCTCTTTTCCACCGCCCACCATCCGGGACGTCCGGCCGGTTCATGCCCGGGTCCCCTGTTACGAGAAGTTCGAAATATCCTTTCGCATTCCGGATCGCTATCTGGATCCTTTTGATTCCAATCAGGTCCATGTGACGGCCACCTTTCTTGCGCCCAGCGGGGACGAAATACGTGTCGAAGGTTTTTATGACCAGCCCTTTTTCCGGGAGGTGACACCGGCCGGCGAGCGGATCGTTCCTCAGGGGCGGCCTATCTGGAAGGTCCGTTTTGCCCCGCGCGAGCCGGGACCTTACCGATATACTCTACGCGTCCGGGATATCTTTGGCCAGACGGAGTGGGGTCCTGGACAATTCATCGCCGATCCGCCGCAAACGCCTGGGTTTGTGCGTGTCTCGGCCCGCGATCCGCGCCATTTCGAGTTCGACAATGGGGCGTTTTTCTATCCCATCGGCCATAACATTCGGTCCACGTTCGACAGCCGTCACGATGGCGCGTTCCCGTTGCGGCAGCGTTTCGAAGAGGGTACCGCGGCGTTCGGCCGTTATTTCGAGGCCCTGGGTCGTCAGGGAGGAAACCTGGTCGAGATCTGGATGGCACCCTGGTCCTTGGGGCTTGAATGGCACGAGGAGTGGAGCGGATACGGTGGCGTCGGGCAATACAACCTCCGGAATGCATGGGAGCTGGATCAGGTGCTCGATCAGGCCGGCCGCCACGGATTGTTTGTCAATCTCGTGATCCATAATCACGGGAAATACAGCCTTTTTGTTGACAACGAATTCCAATGGAACCCCTTCAACGTGGACAATGGCGGCTATTTGAAGTCGCCGAATGACTTTTTCACCGATCCACGGGCCATTGCCGATTTTCGGAAGCTCATGCGAGCCATCGTGGCCCGTTGGGGCTACTGCCGTTGGATCTTTGCCTGGCAGTTGTGGAGCGAGCTGGATCTGGTCGGCGAAGCGCACGGATTCTATCGCCGCCCGGAAGTGGTCGAGTGGCACCGCCTCATGGGGCAGGAGATCAAGGCGATGGACCCGAACGATCATATGATCAGTACTCATGTTTGCGGCGATTACACGCATCAATATCCACCGCTGATCAGTCTGCCGGAAATGGATTTGGCGCCCGTGGATGCCTACCATGAGAGTCGCGATCCTCTAGAAATCGTTCGCCTGATGAAAGCCACGGCCCAGTTCAACAATCCGTTTGGCAAACCGGTGTTGATCACGGAGTTCGGGGGCGCTTGGAACGCGGCCGACCGCCGGCATTTGGAAGCCACGTTGCACGCCGGCCTCTGGGCCTCCGTGGGCATCCCCCTGGGCGGCGCACCGCTCTTCTGGTGGTGGATGCTCATCGAGGAACGAAACCTTTACCCCCTCTTTGGTGCGCTTTCTCGCTTTATGAATGACGAAGATCGGCGGGATCCTTCGCTTCGGCCTGTAGACCCCATTTTTCTACGCCAGGAGCAGCCCGTCGACACGCTCATCACCGCCTGTATGGCCAATGGCCAACGCGCTCTCGGATGGGTTGCCGTGGCGCCCGGTTTCCAGAATCGGGATCCCGGAGGTTCCCAACGGGAAGAGGGGTTGACCATGGTCTTGGGGGGAATGGAACCCGGGCGATTTACGGTCGAGATCTGGGATACCCGCGCCGGCCAGCCGGTGCATCGGGTGGAGATCGAGTCGGCGGAGGGCCGTCTGACCGTTCCCTGGCCTCCGATGGCGCGGGATTTTGCCTTCAAAGTGAAACGGCGATCCGACTGAACAACGCTCAAACGTGCGAAACGCTCAGGCGGGGGCAGGGGCGAAGAGGGATTGCGGACGGCCGTAATCGAGAAAGAGTTCGAAGGAATGGGTGATCACGGCGAGATCGCCCAGGGTTGCGAAGGCCGTTGGAAAGGCGTGTCCAACGATGCCGATCATCCGGCGGAGCATGGAGCAGCGGATTGTTTTTACACGCCCAATCCGGTAGTGTGATCAGAAGGAAAACGTGGTTTTGAACCTTGAA